>Ga0315535_1000075_pt1 | contig 58807 bp, 49 predicted proteins | sample SalMarSW160220MG_2_FD_203092 | JGI IMG/M metagenome (GOLD analysis project Ga0315535, IMG submission 203092) | Salt marsh sediment microbial communities from the Plum Island Ecosystem LTER, Massachusetts, United States - Salt Marsh Sediment SW1602-20 ... | reverse complement strand
CTACCGAAGAACGCATTGATCGTGTGGCCGCTTTCACGGGCAATATGGACCACGGCTCGCTTGTGATCCATAAAACTGACCTTCAGGTCTGGTCCGCACAGCAGTGTAAAGGGGATCCGATGCAGGTCCTCACCTGTGAGGACGCTCTGTTCCAGTGCCCTTTCCCACACTTTTGCAGTTTTCTGCCTGAGTTCAGGATCTTCGATCCACTTGATTTCCGGCCATAGTTCCAGCACTTCCTTGTTGATAGGGTCCATAAGAATTAGATTAGAGATTTTCAATAATGGCGTCGGCCATTTGTCTGGTGGAGGCTGCGCCTTTTTGAATCACATCAGCTCTCCCGGTCATCTTCATCATGTCGTAGGTGCGGACTTTTCCTTCCAGGACCACCTTCGCGATGGAAGACCTGATGCGTCCGGCCGTTTCCGCTTCATTGATGTGGTCCAGCATCATGCAGGCCGATTCCATCATGGCGATGGGATTTATGATGCTTTCCGGGTAGTCTGCATATTTGGGTGCCGAACCGTGGGTGGGTTCAAACACAGCAATATCTTCACCCAGGTTGGCGCTGCAGGCAAATCCAAGTCCCCCGATCAACCCGGCAAAACCATCGGATACAATATCCCCGAACATATTTCCAGCCACAATGACCCCGTATATTTCAGGATTCTTTGTAAGCCACATCATTTGTGCGTCTATGTTTGTATTCCATAATTCGATACCTGGATATTCGGAGGCTTGTATCTCCTGGGCCATCTTGTACATCATGCCTGAGGTTTCCCTGATTACATTGGGCTTTTCGCAGACTGTAACGCTTTTATAACCTTGCTTCCGTGCGTGTTCAAATGCAGCGCGGAGGATCCTCCCTGTAGCACTCCTTGTAAAGATCCGTGTGGAAATGGAGAGCTCTTCCACCGGCACATTCCCGAAGTTTTTCACGAACCTCGGATGGGAGGCAAGCCCCTTGTAAACGATTTCCGGCGGATTGGTCCATTCCACTCCACCGTACAATCCTTCCGTATTCTGCCTGAAGATAACCACATCGATCTCCGGTTCCTCAATGGCACCGTCTGCGCCCCGCCTGATGAAATTCAGGGGATTTCCCTTATAGGTCCGGCATGGCCTGATGCATATATCCAGGTTGAAATGTTGTCTCAATCCCACAATGGGGCTCGAATAGATCAGGCCTTTCTCCTTTAGTCCCGGATCAAGCTCCCGGCTGGCGGCATCTTTGGGTTTGCTGGTTATGGCTCCGAAGAGGCCGATCTTATGGGTTTCAAGGAGTTGAATGGTGCGGTCGGGCAGGGGATTGCCTTCACTCTTCCAGAATTCCCATCCAATATCACCTTCCACATAACTGGCAACGAATCCAGCCCGGTCAAGGACCCGGATCGTTTCATCAAGAACCACCCTTCCGATCCCGTCACCGGGCAGGGCCACTATGGTGCGCTTCTGCATGTTCATAAACAGGTATATAAGGGGTTAAAGAATTCTTATCTTTGCGAATGTAGAAGATTATTCAATCTGATTTGGTGCGAATGATCATATTTAAGGCAAAAGTATTGCACAACATAAAGCCATATATTCAATCCATTCATGCAGAAATTATCGGAGCTCCAGCCTAAGGAGGTTTGGGCTTATTTTGAAGAGATACTGGCCATACCCAGAATCTCTAAACGAGAAACACAGATCATTGAGTACCTTGAATCCTTTGCCAGCGGCCATGGTCTTGATTGTAAGCGGGATCATGTAGGTAACATATTGATTTCCAAGCCGGCCACACCGGGAATGGAGTCCCTGAAAGGGATAATTCTTCAGTCCCATATGGATATGGTGGGTGAGAAAAACGCCCATGTCAAACACGATTTCGCAAAGGATCCCATACAACCCCAGATGGATGGAGGATGGGTCAAAGCCTATGATACAACGCTGGGTGCCGATGACGGGATCGGAATTGCCGCTTCCATGGCCATTCTGGCCTCAGATCAGGTCCGACACGGGCCCCTCGAATGCCTGTTTACCACAGATGAGGAGAGCGGCATGACCGGTGCCCTGGGACTGCAGCCAGGTTTTGTGAAGGGATCGGTATTGCTGAACCTGGACTCAGAGGACGAAGGAGAGATCTTCATCGGTTGTGCCGGAGGTATCGATACCGTGGCATCCCTGAGACTGAAAAGGAAGCGTACGGTGAGGAACTCAATCGCCCTACGGGTCTGTGTAAACGGTTTACAGGGCGGACATTCAGGTGATGATATCCACAAGGGCCTTGGGAACTCAATCAAGATCCTGAACAGGTTCTTATGGAATGCGGACCAGCGGTTTAAGATCCGAATTGCGCATTTGGATGGGGGGAAAGCGCGCAATGCCATTCCAAGAGAAGCAACAGCTGTGATAACAGTACCCTCTAAATCACTAGAACTGATCCGTGTCTATTTGGAATCCTTTGCGGGTATTGTGAAGAAAGAATTTGAAGTGATAGAGCCTGAACTGGAGCTTACACTTCAGCAGGTTGAAATGCCGGACTCGGTCCTCAGGCGAAAGCAGCAAAAAAAGCTGCTCAATGCACTCTATGCCTGTCCGCACGGGTTGTTGGCCTTGAACCAGGAGATTCCGGGCATGGTGGAGACCTCCACCAATCTGGCATCGGTAAAGCATATTGATGAGGATACGCTGGAAATAGTCACCAGTCAGCGAAGCAGCGTTGAATCTGCCAAAAGAGACATTGCCGACCGCATGTTATCCTTATTCACATTGCTGGGAGCGCGGGTCAGGCATTCAGATGGTTATCCCGGCTGGAAACCAAACATGGATTCCCAAATCCTTAGAATCTCCAGGGAGGTGTATGCAGAATTGTTTGGAAAGGAGCCGGAGGTCAAAGTCATCCATGCGGGCCTTGAATGTGGCCTCTTCCTGCAGAAATACCCCGACCTGGACATGATCTCTTTCGGACCAACCATCAAGGGGGCCCATACACCTGAGGAGCGGATAGAAATTGAAACTGTTGACAGGTTCTGGAGATTCCTGATCAGGATGCTTGAAAAGGCACCTGTTGCCGGATAAACGCGCCTATAGAATCGGCTCGAAATCAATCTTGCTTACACCGCAGACCGGGCAATACCAATCTTCGGGGATATCATCAAAAGCGGTACCGGGTGCAATTCCGCTGTCCGGATCACCCTCCTGGGGATCATACACAAATCCACATATGGTACACTGGTATTTTTGCATCGTAGGGTTGGGGTTTATCTAAATTTCTTTCGGATACCCAGTGCCAGAAATGCTCCGGTAATGACCTCTCCCGTATCAGGATCCAGCTCTGAACCATTCATGCTGTGCGGGATCAGGTATACGGCAAGCATCACCAGGGCTGCACCAATGGCCAGCCATTTGCCGTAGGGCTTGTTTCTCAGGAACCAGGCAACCAGAAAGGCTATCAAAGCAAAAAGCACCTTATTATCGGTCATATCTTCACCCAGTGGCCAGCCTGTCCAGAACTGTCCAAAGGAGTATTTCTGAACGACGGGACCAAGGACAAAGCCTCCAATGAGCAGGAAGATGATGACCACACCCATGTGCTTTTTATAGGATGGCATGTTGGCCAGTGCAAAGATAATGGTGGCCATGGACCAGATGACAGTCAGCACCATCATCAACACATGCGGAATAAGCGCCCAGGCAGGCACATCGCCCCGGAAACGGATCACCACATTCTCCTGGTCATGCAAATCATATGATTTTCCATCGACCATCAATTCCAGGTGGTATTCAATCTTGCCGGCCGGAGGCTGATGGGGAAGACTGGTAGTCAGAAGTTCACCCTGTCTGCTCATTACAAGGGTATCCCAGGGGTCCTCTGTTGGAAAGAGGCGCCAGATGATCTTGGCTGAAAAGGCCGCTGGAAGCTCAACTTCTACCGGGTAATCGCCGGGTCTTCCATTGTTGGACCGCGGAAGGCCGAAGTGAATTTCCTTATTTTGGTAAGTCAATTCATATTTTTTCGGGTAAGTAGGCCCGGTAATTCTCTGGTAGGTCATTGCAGCCATTGATATAAGCACAGCAAGGATCCAAAACAGAACTTTTTTCATTTTCATATCGCTTTCTCCTTTTTTCAAATTCAACTATAACCTGATTACCAGGTCCAGATTGTCGCCTTCACGATTTACGGTTACTACGATGTCCATACCCTCTTTTAACTGGTTCAGCCGGCTCATGTAGTCATACACATTCCCCACCGACTTTCCTTCGATGGCCACTATGATATCACCTTTCTGAATACCGCCAACAGCAGCAGGCTTCCCTTCAGTCACAAACATGACAGGCATTCCGTCGTTTCCCTCGTAGGTGACGTCAGGCATCAAACCCAGCGTGATTCCGCCTCTTCTTGACCTGGAGGAACCTTTGACCTTCGGACCTGCTTCCACGAAGGCAATACGCTCTTTTTCATTGGCCAGAGCTTCTGCCACATCTGCCACAAAGGCCATTACCTCTGCAGCTCCTTCAATGTTAATGGCATCCGGACGATCGTTGGGGGTATGGTAATCGGGGTGTGCACCTGTGGAAATGAAGAGTACCGGTACATCTTTGGCATAAAAGGAGGCATGGTCAGAGGGTCCATAGCCTTCATTGGAGTATTTCAGGTCGAAACCGTAATTTCCGTTCAATGAATCGATCAACCCTTCAAACACCGGTGAAGTACCTATTCCCCCGATTTGTAGCTGCCGCTCCTCATTGAGGCGGCCGATCATATCCAGGTTAATCATGACCTGAACCTGTGAAAGATCTACCGGGGGATGCTCGGTCAGATACCGGGAACCGATCAGACCCATCTCTTCAGCTGCGAAAGTGGCAAATACCATGCTTCTGGCAGGGGCCCTGGAACCCATGTTTTCTGCAATTTCAATGACCCCTGCCACACCTGATGCATTGTCATCGGCCCCATAGTGTACTGCAATTGTATCCCAATTCCTGGAGGATGTCCCGGGTCCGCCCATTCCCAGGTGGTCATGGTGGGCCCCGATCACTACATATTCATTGTTAAGGGCCGGATCGGATCCTTTCAGGAAAGCAATGGTATTTGCAGTTTCAACTTTCTTTGGCTGAAGGTCCACCGCAATGTCCATCCGGATTCCTGTTGAAAAAGACCGGGATTTTTCTTCCGAGGTGATTTTTGCATCCAAACTGCAGAGACTGTCTGATCCCCCAAGGGCCAGGAGCCTTTCCGCACTGCTGCGTGTTATCTGGATCACCGGGATGGAGAGGGCATGCTGTTTGCCTTTGAGCTCGTCCAGGGCATCGTTGGGATCGTACTGTTCACCTGAAACAAAGATCACACCTACTGCGCCCTGGTCAGCTGCAAGCAGCGCTTTGCTTCTGTCTTCACTGTAGTTAACAAAAGGGGATGTAGCTTCCTGTTTTCCGGGCACACCCCTGAGCATCATTACAATTTTACCTGAAGCATCAATGTCGGAATAGTCATCCCACTGAAGCTCCTTCTGATTCGCACGTATGCCATATCCGGCAAATACAAGCTCAGCATTGACCTTCCCATTGGCACTGAAAGAGAAGGGGTTGAAGTCAACTCCGTGTTTAAACCTGAAACTTCCGCACTGGGCGAGGTTTTCTGATCCGGCTTCAATTTCAGTGACAATGTCCAGAGGCTGCAGCCCCGATTTCTCATACAACCGCAGTCCGGCTTGCTTATATGCTCCGGCAATGTATGCTGAAACGAGTTCATCCTCAGGTGTCCCCGGATAGCGCCCCCCAAGCTCATCAGAGGCAAGGTAATTGATGTGTTCCCGGACTTCATCTGGCGTGATTTCCGGCTCGAAGCTCGGCTTGCAGGAAATAAGCAGGGAAATTATTGAAAGGAACAGAAGAATTCGCGGCATTGTATTCATTTGTATAACAGTAAGATAAATACTAATTTATTCCAAATCTGAAGAGTCGAAAGATACGATTTATTGTTTTTTTACAAAGAAAACTTGACATGAATTGCAAAAGAATATACATTTACCAAATGGTTTGACAATAACGTCAAACGAAAGTGTAAATACCTATTATTCAGAGATGGTACTTCAAACAGAAACCGAATCCAAAATCATTGATTCAGCAGAGAGACTCTTCTATCAGAAGGGCAAGGCTGGAACATCCATGCAGGATATTGCCGATGATGCCGGAATCAACCGGACCCTCCTGAATTATTATTTCAGGAGCAAGGACAAGTTATTTGAGGCAGTATTCAAAAAAGCTTTGGGAAGCTTTGTCCCGAGCCTGGCAGCCATGATCCAATCCGATATGTCCTTCGAGGAGTATCTGCCACATATGATCAGGACGGTCATTGATGCCATGCTCCAGAATCCCCAGATACCCATTTTTGTGCTCCAGGAGCTCTCATCCAATCCGGAAAGGATGCCTCAGTTGATTATGGGAATGGGGATTGATCCGGTGATGGCCATCAAGAAAATGAAAACCGTTCAGGGAACCGGAAAAGGAAGTTATCCTGATCCCAGACAAGTGATCCTGAATGTCTTAAGTCTTTGCATTTTCCCCTTTGCTGCCCGCCCGGTGGTTACCGAGATCCTCTTTCAGGGAGATGAAACCGCATTTATGGAAGCCATGATGCAACGAAAGGAGATTTTACCGGAAATGATCAAGCGATTTATGACTCAAAATAACTGAGATGAAAAAAACAGCTACCATTTTATTCCTGTCTGTTTCATTTGCCCTTTCGGCACAGGACACCATTACCTTATATGATTGCCACAGGCAGGCAGTTGAAAATGCTCCCAGGCTGAAGGATCGGGAATTCATCCAACAGACAGGCCAGTTGAATATGGACCAGGCCAAAACCGGATGGTACCCGGCCGTGGACCTGAACGGAAAGATGAGTTATCAGTCGGATGTGGTGACTGTGGCCCTAACTGATCCCGCTATTCCGGTCTCTTTTCCTGAGGTGCCCCATGACCAGTATGGATTGAACCTGGATATCCGGCAAACCCTTTATGACGGCGGAGTCAGCAGGCAAAGGAGACTATATGAACAGGCCAATACTGCGGCCGACCTGCAGCAGATAGAAGTGGACCTGCACAGTTTGAAATCGCTGGTGAACCAGTACTACTTCTCCATCCTTGTTTTGCAGGAAAACAGAAAAAACCTGGAGGTCCATATGACAAACCTGATGGCAAGAAAAGAAACCATGAAATCGGCTGTCGAACAGGGTATTTTACTGGAAACGGAACTGAAGGTAATCGATGTGGAGATCCTGAAAATCAGGCAGTCCATAGTGGAGGTTGACGCCAGGAAAAAGTCTCTTTTAGATGCATTGAATGTTTGGTGCGGAACCGGTTTTTCGGAAGGAGATATCCTGGAGCTTCCCGAGCTGGAAGCCATGAACCCGGGCAGGGTGAACCGGCCTGAATACACCCTGTTTGAGTTGAAAGATGCCTCCATGGAAGCCGGAAAAGAGATGGTGGGGAAAAAGCGAATGCCGGTTCTCTATGCGTATGGCCAGACAGGGTACGGAAAACCCGGGTACAACATGATGAGCGGCGAGTGGGACTTTTATTATATGGTGGGGGCCGGACTGAAGTGGAACCTTTGGGACTGGAACAGCACCAGCCGCGAGAAACAGGTGATTGCCAATCAGCAACAAATGCTGCAAAACCAACGGGCCACTTTTGACAAGGAGATCGGTTCGAAACTGGTCCAGGAGGAGGCACGGATTGAACAGTACCGGGAGACCATGGAACTGGAAGTCCAGGTGCTTCATTTACAGGAGGAGATCGCCGCAAATGCTGCTACCAAGCTTTCGAACGGGACAATTACCGCTACGGAATACATTACCGAACTGAACAAGGAGAGTCTTGCCAGGATCAGCCTGGCGACCCACGAAATCCTCCTGAAGCAGAGTATAACCAATTATTTAACAATCCAGGGTAACCTGTAAAACGTCAACCCATGAATCCAGTAAAACGAATCATTCCGGTATTTTTTGTCCTGCTTTTGTCCTGCAACAAGAACGGGGATCTGGCCGATGCATACGGCAATTTTGAAGCCATCGAGGTGATTGTTTCAGCGGAAGCCCAGGGCAGGATCCTGATTTTTGAACCATGCGAAGGCAACCATCTCGACAAGGGCGACGTGGCTGTCATCATTGATACCACGCAACTATCCTTGAAAAAAGAACAACTTGAATCCGGAAAGGAGTCACTGGGAGCCAGGATCAGAATCCTGGATGCCCAGGTACATGCAAGCCAGGTCCAGCTTGAAAACCTGGAACGGGAGAAGCATCGGATCGGCAAACTGTTGGAGGGCGGCGCAGCTACCTCCAAGCAACAGGATGATATCAACGGCCAGATTGAGCTCCTGGAGGCACAGATCCAGGCCATCTTATCCCAGAAGGCATCGGTTTATTCGGAACTAAAAACGCTGGAGATTCAGATCAGGCAGGTGGAGGACCAGATATGGAAAAGTTCAGTCCGAAACCCCATGGATGGTGTGATGCTTACAAAATACAGGGAACAGGGGGAACTGGCTGCTCCGGGACAGCCCCTTTATAAAATGGCCAACATGAATGAATTGATTCTCCGTGCCTACATTTCCGGAAAACAGTTGTCAGCGGTGAAGACCGGAGCACCTGTTCAGGTCCGTTTTGATACACCCCAGGGGACAGCGCAGGTAAGCGGTGTGGTGAGGTGGATCTCCTCCCAGGCAGAGTTCACTCCGAAAATCATCCAGACCAAGGAGGAGCGTGTCAACCTGGTCTATGCCATAAAAGTGGTGGTTCCTAACGATGGCAGCCTGAAAATCGGAATGCCTGGTGAAGTATTATTTTAACCCTGATTTGCATATGTCCCTAATCATTGACCATATCGATCTTTCCTTTGGTACTGTCCAGGCATTGAAGCAGGTCGACTTCGAGGTACAGGACGGAGAACTGTTCGGACTGATCGGACCCGACGGGGCTGGAAAATCTACCCTGTTTCGGATCATGGCCTCGCTGATCATACCCGATGCGGGGCGTTGCCTGATGCACGGTCTCGACGTGGTAGAGGACTACCGGGAGGTCAGAAAGATCATTGGATATATGCCGGGTCGTTTCTCACTTTATATGGACCTGTCAGTGGAAGAGAACCTGGCCTTCTATGCCCGGGTTTTTGGAACCACTGTCCAGGAGAACTATGAGCTTGTAAGGGATGTTTATGAGCAGATTGCACCTTTTAAAAAGCGACTGGCCGGCAAGCTTTCGGGGGGGATGAAACAGAAGCTGGCACTCTCCTGCGCCTTGATTCACAGGCCGGAAGTCCTGATTCTGGATGAACCTACTACCGGGGTGGATGCGGTGAGCCGTCGCGAATTCTGGGAGATGCTCAAGAAAATTCAAAAGGAAGGTATCACCATCCTTGTTTCCACACCCTATATGGATGAGGCAGAGTTATGCGACCGGGTAGGGCTGATTCAAAAGGGAAGCCTTCTGAAGATTACGGATCCTTCAAAACATACTGACAATGTTGAAACACAGCTATTTTCATTGAAAAGCGAGCGGGGGCTATATGCCTACCTGGAGCGGGTGAGGAGCCTTGAGGGCTGTAAACATGCCTGGCTTTTCGGAGATCAGCTGCATGTGACCCTTCGTTCGAAAGGGGATAGAACAAAAGTGAAAGCGGAGATTGAAAACTGGGGAGACCCCACTCTGGAGTGGAAAAAGATTATCCCTTCGATCGAAGACCGGTTTATGGGACTGATCGAGCAGGAGAGCGGGGAACAACCAGGGAATGAAGGGAGAAGCCAATGAGCGGGCGGGAACATATCATAGAGGTGAAGGATATGGTGAAGAAGTATGGCTCTTTTATAGCCAACGATCATCTTAGCTTTCATGTGGAGCGCGGGGAGATTTTTGGTTTCCTGGGAGCCAATGGGGCAGGGAAGACCACTGCCATGCGAATTCTGTGCGGACTATCCTATCCCACTTCCGGGGAAATCCAGGTGGCCGGTCATGATGTATATCGTGAAAGGGAGCGGATCAAGAAGAAAATCGGTTATATGTCTCAGAAATTCTCACTTTATGAGGACCTTACGGTCTCTGAAAATATTCATCTCTTTGCCGGGATATATGGCCTGAGGAGGAAGCAGATAGGCATCAGGGAAGAGCAGTTGCTGGAACGATTGGGGCTTGGCCATATCCGTAACAGGCTGATTAGAGAGATTCCCCTGGGATGGAAGCAAAAACTGGCATTTTCAGTGGCTATTTTTCATCAACCTGCCGTGGTATTCCTGGATGAACCCACCGGCGGTGTGGATCCCATTACCAGGAGACAGTTCTGGGAGATGATTCATGATGCCACAGAGGAAGGGATCACAGTCTTTGTGACCACCCATTACATGGATGAAGCAGAGTATTGTGACCGGGTTTCGATCATGGTCGAGGGCAGGATTGATGCACTGGATACCCCGGCTGCATTGAAGCAGCAGTATGGATCAGAAAATATGAACGAAGTATTTCTTAAACTCGCCCGCTCATGAACCGCTTTTTTGGATTTGTGAAGAAGGAGTTCCAGCATATCTTCCGGGATGTGCGAACCCTGGTGATACTCTTCGGGCTTCCCATTATCATGATTATCCTTTTTGGATTTGTAGTGACCACAGAGATCCGGGATGTGGAAGTGGGGATCTGGGACCGGTCCATGGACCAGGCTTCCATCAGGGCTACGCAGAAGATATTCTCCTCGGGATATTTTGTACCTGCCGGGTACGTTGATCATGAAGAGCAGGTTGGGGAGTTGTTTCGCAGTGGAAGGGCCAGAATAGTAGTGGTTTTTGAGGAAGGTTTTGAGCGGAACCTTCAGCGGGAGAACCGGGCCGCAATAAAACTGATTACCGATGCTTCGGATGCCAACACTGCTCAGCTTTCACTGACCTACCTTCAGGGGGTATTGATGAGCTATTTTCAATCCATGAACCAGGATGTTGCGGTGCCCTGGTCGGTGAATATTAAGTCCAGAATGCTCTTTAACGAGGAGATGAAAGGAGTATATATGTTTATTCCCGGACTCATGGCGCTGATCCTGATGCTTATTTCCGCACTGATGACCTCGGTAACCATTGCCCGGGAGAAGGAATTTGGTACCATGGAGTTATTGCTTGCATCGCCGCTGAAGCCGAGGGAGATCATCCTGGGCAAGGTAACACCCTATGTGTTGTTGTCCTTTGTGAATGCAATGACCATCATATTGCTGGGCTTCCTGGTATTTGATGTGCCTGTAATGGGAAGTCTCTGGCTACTGATGCTGGAATGCATGCTCTATATCACCCTGGCTCTTGCACTGGGAGTCCTTATTTCTACCAGTGTAAAGACACAGCAAATGGCCATGTTTATAAGTATGCTGGGACTGATGTTGCCCACCATCCTGCTTTCCGGCTTCATTTTTCCCATCGACAATATGCCCAGGGTCCTGCAATGGTTTTCGGCCCTTATGCCGGCCAGGTGGTTCATTGTCATTGTTAAGAATATTATGTTGAAAGGGACGGGTTTTGCTTTTATCTGGAAGGAGACCCTGATCATGCTGGGGATGACCCTCTTCTTTATTCTGGCTTCGGTCAGGAGGTTTAAAATCAGATTGAATTAGTGACAGAGATATGAGGATACTGGCTACATTATTGGTCAAAGAGTTCAAGCAGATCCTTCGCAACAGGCTGATGCTTCCCATTATTTTTGTGGTTCCAGTGGTACAGATGATCCTGTTGACCTATGCAGCCAGCCTGGAAATGAAGGGGATCAGCATGGCAGTGGTGGACCAGGATTACTCACAGGCATCGCGTCAGCTGGTTTCCCAATTTGAAGGCTCTCCCTTTTTTGAGATCACAATGGCAGGTAGTGATTACCAGGATGCGGTGGATGAACTAACAAGCGACCAGGTGGATGTGATTCTCCATATGCCGCATGGTTTTGAGAAACGGCTCTTCAGCGAAAAAGAAACGGATCTTCAACTCCTTGTCAATGCCATTAATTCCACTGAAGCTGGCCTGATTAATGCCTATTGTACTCAGATCATTATCGATTTTAATAGCCAGGTCCGTGCAAAGTGGTTTGGAATGGAGGGATCAGGAAAACTGACAGCACTGGAGATTATTCCCAAATACTGGTACAATCCGCTGCTTGATTATAAGATCTATATGTTTTCAGGGATCCTGGTCATTATTGTCACCCTCATTGGCATGCTGCTTACCGCATTGAATCTGGTGAGTGAGAAGGAGATGGGAACCACTGAACAAATCAATGTGACCCCCGTACGGAAGTACCAGTTCATCATGGCCAAACTGCTTCCTTTTATGATCATTGCCTTATTTGAGCTGGCATTCGGACTGCTCGTCGGAAGGCTCCTCTTCGGATTGCCCATGGTGGGAAGCATCGGTCTGCTTTTCCTCTTTACCTGTATCTACCTGCTGGCAGTGCTGGGCATCGGTCTTTTTCTCTCCACCATTTCCAATACCCAACAGCAGCTGATGTTTATCGCCTTCTTTTTTATGATCACTTTCATCCTGATGAGCGGGGTATTTACACCGATCGAAAGTATGCCTCTTTGGGCCCAGAAGATCAATATTATGAACCCTGTGGCCTATTTTATGAAGGTGATTCGTATGATTCTGCTCAAGGGATCTGATTTTAGGGATATCAGTTATGAGTTCTATAGCCTGTGCGTCTTTGCAGTCATGATTCTAACGCTGGCCATCACCAACTACAGGAAAACTACCTGATCAGTTGCTTGAAAATACGGTCTGTCCCTTTTGAATCCCAGTTCACAGCACCGGTTTTCTTCACCACGATCAACCCTTCCGGGGAGATAATATAGGTGGTTGGGATCGATCCGTGTTCAAATGCGCCGGGTGTCGGACCTGCTGCGTAGACCACGGGAAGTTCATAGCCGTGTTTATCCAGGAAGGCTTCAACCACCCCGGGCTCCTGGTTTGTTACCAGCAGGAAAGCCACTGACTCCCAGTACTTTTGGTAGGTTCTCTGAATTTCAGGAAGCTCTGCCACGCATGGCGGACACCAGGTAGCCCAGAAATTCAGGAAAACTGGCTGTCCCTTGACAGTTTGCAGTGTGAACAGTTCTCCTTCCCTGTTTTGCAGCGTCCAGTTAAAATCGTTTTCTGAAAGGCCGACCTGCTTCTCTTCTGCCATCATTCCGGGGGATTTAATCAACAGGGCCAACCTGTTTACGGTGGTGGAAATGGCTTTTCTGGGGCCGGGGATAACGAGCAGTATCAGGAGCATCCAGAATAGGATGTCACCGGCCTTTTGCCATGCCGTACGGGTCTCTTTCCACTTGTGCAGTCTCTCTTTAAGTGTAGCCATGAACTTGACAATTTTCGGCAAAGTTAGTTTTTCCGCAGAAATCCTTCAGCCAAGATTTGTATATTTACCAGGTTAAAGAATCTGGCATGCTAAAAAAATTGAGAACCTTCTTCAAGGAGGAGATCTGGACCCATGATCTTAAATCCAAATCCCGGAGAAAGAATTTCCTGATCATGCAATCCAGGATCTATATCCTGGCATTCAAGGGATTTTTTGAGGACAGGGCTGCTGTACGGGCTGCAGCACTTACTTATTTTACCATGCTTTCCATTGTGCCCATTTTTACCATTGCATTTGTTATAGCAAGAAATTTTGGGTTTGAGGATCGCATGCACGAAGTGATCAACAACAACATGAAGGGTCAGGATGAGATCATGAACTGGGTCACGGAAATGGTGGACAGTTTGCTGCTAAAAACCAAAGGAGGCCTGCTTGCAGGGATCGGAGGCATTATCCTGTTCTGGTCTGTCATCCAGGTCCTGAACAACATCGAAGCCTCTTTCAATGATATCTGGCAGATCAGGAAAGCCAGGAGTCCGATGCGTAAGTTCTCTGATTACCTGGCTATTATGATTCTTACTCCATTTGCAATCGGGGTATCGGGAAGTGTGATGGTGAAGATCCAGACCACGGCCATGGAGTTCGAATTGCTAAGGCCCCTGATCGGGTTCCTGATTAAGTCTGTACCCTACCTTTCTATCTGGTCCCTTTTTACCATTGTATATATCGTGATGCCAAATACCAAGGTCAAATTCCGGTATGCCCTTATCGCGGGCATTTTTGCAGGAACAGTGGCCATGATCTTTCAGTCACTTTACCAGAACCTCCAGATCGGTGTGTTCAAGTTTAATACACTTTACGGCAGCATTGCCATTATTCCGCTGTTTCTGCTGTGGCTGCAGATCACATGGCTGATTATGCTCATGGGGGCAGAGATCTCCTTTGCCTACCAGAATATAGAGAATTATGAGTTTGAGGAAAATGCCCTGAACCTGAGTTCCAACAACAAGAGAATTCTGACGCTTTTGATCGCCTATCACATCATCAAGAATTTCCAGGAAAGCAGTGATCCGTGGCATTCACACTCCCTCAGTCTCGAACTGGGCATTCCCATCCGGCTGGTGAATGAACTGGTATATGAGCTGGTGGAAGCAGGAATCATTGTTGAACTGGCCGCTGATAACCCCAAGGACCGTTCCTATCTGCCGGCAGTGGACATCAACAGGATTACGGTGGAGTATATCTATTCCAGGATGGAATCGACAGGGGGCAACCAGATGGTTGTTACCGAATCGGAAGCGTTGAACCGGATCACGAATATTCATGAGCAAATCCTGCACTCGATCCGGGAATCTCCATCGAACATTTTGCTCAAAGATATCCTGCCCTGACTGACGATTTGATAGATTCGAATCGTATTTAATGATAATTTAACCCCCTGATCGGTTTGATGTTTTTAAATTATTAGTTAATATTGCAGAAGATTTTCAGGAAATGAGGAACAACAACCAGCATTGGATCCACCATCACCGTCACCATGTGAGCGGCTAGGGCCCTGTGCAGTTCAATGTAACCCGGAAATTTGATGTGAGGTTTGCAGATACTGCAGACCTTTTTTCGTTTAAAAGAACTGATATGCAGAAATTAAGAGTTGCCATACAAAAATCAGGACGTCTCAGTGAGAAATCCCTGAACCTGCTGAAAGAAGCAGGGATCTCCCTGAACAACGGATCCAGGAAACTGAGGTCCGTTGCACAGTTCTTCCCTCTGGAAGTGATCTACCTGAGGGATGATGACATCCCCCAGTACGTGGAGGACGGAGTGGCGCACATTGGGATCGTAGGAGAGAACGAATATGCTGAAAAACTGTGTAATGTAGAGCTTATTGAGAGGCTCGGATACGCAAGGTGCAGGCTTTCCATCGCCATCCCGAAAGCAGAATCCTACAAAAGCCTGGAGGACTTGCAGGGCAAACGAATTGCCACTTCCTACCCGGTGATCTTACAGAAATATCTTGGAGAGCATGGCATAACAGCAGATGTGCATGTGCTGAGCGGTTCGGTGGAGATTGGGCCCTCCATCGGGATTGCTGATGCCATCTTCGATATTGTCAGCTCGGGAAGTACCTTGATCAGCAATGGATTGAGGGAAGTTGAAACGGTCATGAATTCTGAAGCAGTGATTGTTGCCAACCCGAACCTGGGGGATGAAGTCAAAGAGATCCTGGCGGACCTGCTGTTCCGCATCCGGAGTGTGATGGCTGCCTCCAACAACAAGTACATTCTGCTCAATGCTCCCAATGAACATTTGCTGGAGATCATCGATGTGATCCCCGGTATGAAAAGTCCCACGATCATGCCGCTGGCAGCAGAGGGGTGGAGTTCGGTCCATTCCGTGCTTAGTGAGAAGACTTTCTGGGCGGTGATCGACCGGCTGAAAGAGCTTGGAGCCCAGGGAATCCTGGTGATTCCCATTGAAAAAATGATTGTTTGAACCAAATCCGTATTCACATGAACATTATACGTTATCCTGAGCGTGAGAACTGGAAAAAAATCCTGAAACGTCCCGGACTGGATCATTCCAGATTGGAAGATCAGGTGGAAAAGATCATTGAAGATGTGGCAATCCAGGGTGATCAGGCAATCCGTGCCTATACCCGCGAATTTGACAAAATTGATATTGAAATCCTGGAGGTCCCCAGGGAAGAGATCAGGGCTGCTGCAGGCAGGACGAGCGATTCCCTTAAACGCGCCATTGAAGAAGCTCACTGGAACATCCAGACATTTCATAGAAAACAGACCCACCAGTTGGAAACAATTGTAACCACAGCCGGTGTGCGCTGCTGGCAGAAACCGGTGCCCATCCAGAGGGTAGGGCTTTATATACCCGGGGGATCAGCGCCGTTGCTTTCAACAGTTCTGATGCTGGGAATCCCGGCAAAAATAGCCGGGTGTAATGAAGTGATTCTCTGTTCGCCTCCGGATAAGGAAGGAAATATAAATCCGTACATTCTTTATATAGCAGATCTTCTGGGGATTGACCGTGTATTCCGGGTAGGAGGGGTACAGGCCATTGCCGCCATGGCTCATGGAACTGAAACCATACCTGCTGTCAACAAAATTTTTGGTCCGGGGAACCAGTATGTAACCATGGCCAAGCAGATTGTCAGCCGCGATACTGTAGCCATCGACATGCCTGCGGGGCCCTCTGAACTGGCAGTGGTTGCAGATGCAACCTCCAATCCGGCATATATTGCTTCCGACCTTCTTTCACAGGCCGAACACGGCCCCGACAGTCAGGTGCTGCTTTTTACGGATTCAGGCGACCTGATCGGACAGGTGCAGGCCATGCTGAAGTCTCAGCTTGAACTTCTTCCCAGGAAAGAAATAGCGGGTAAAGCATTGAATAACAGTAAGTTGATTCTATTGAGAAACCTGGATGAGATCATGGACATGGTCAACCAGTATGCCCCTGAACACCTGATTATTGTGACTGAAAATTATAGCGAATTGGCCGACCGGGTGATCAATGCAGGTTCTGTTTTCCTGGGTGATTATACCCCGGAAAGTGCAGGTGATTATGCTTCGGGGACCAACCACACCCTGCCTACCAACGGATGGGCACACGCCTACAGCGGTGTGAACATGGACAGTTTTTACAAAAAGATTACCTTTCAGGAGATCAGCAAATACGGGCTACACAATATCGGTAATGCCATCATGACCATGGCGAAAGCAGAACAGTTGCAGGCCCATAGCAATGCAGTCTCCATCAGGCTGAAAACCAGCAGGAATGGGTAGCAATTTTCAGATACATAAGCTGGTTAGGGAGAACATCCGAACACTGGTACCTTACGCTTCGGCCAGGGACGAATTCTCCGGTCCTGCCTCCGTATTCCTGGATGCCAATGAGAATCCGCACAATCCGCCCCTGAACCGGTATCCCGATCCCCGTCAGACGGAACTAAAACAACGGATTGCATTACTGAAAGAGCAGCTACCCGGGAACCTCTTTCTTGGCAACGGGAGTGATGAGGCTATCGACCTGTTGTTCAGGGTTTTGTGTGATCCAGGGAGGGACAATGTAATCACGGTGGATCCCACCTACGGAATGTATAGCGTCTGTGCAGGTGTCAACGATGTAACCTGCAGAAGCGTGGTACTCAATGAGGATTTCAGCCTGGATACACGGAGGGTTTTGGATGCGGTGGATGACCGGACCAAAATGATCTTTCTCTGTTCTCCCAATAATCCCACCTCCAATTCGCTGGAGCAGGATGCCATACTGGAACTGATCGGCCAGGCCCCCGGTATGGTGGTGGTGGATGAAGCCTATATTGACTTCAGCAGGGAGGAGAGCCTGCTTTCGCTGGTACCGGAAAAGAAGAACCTGGTGGTGCTTCAGACATTTTCCAAGGCGCGGGGACTGGCAGGGATCAGGCTCGGGATGGCTTTTGCACACCCGGAGCTGATCGGCTACCTGACAGCAATTAAGTACCCATACAATGTGAATACCCTGACAATTCGGGAAGCCATGAGGTCTCTGGGTCCGGAAAACGAAAGTAGGTTCTGGGTGGAAGGAATCCTGAAGGAAAGGGAGAAACTATCCGGAAGGCTGGTGAAGCTGGGCTTTGTGGAAAAGGTATACCCCTCCGACGCCAATTTTCTGCTGGTGAAAATGGACCGGCCCGGGGAAGTGTATGCCTACCTGATGGATCGCGGCATTATTGTCCGGGACCGCTCCTCTGTTCCCCTTTGTGATGGGTGCCTGCGAATCACTGTGGGTACGGAACGTGAGAATATCCAGCTTCTGGAAACCCTGGAATTGTATGAGCAGACAACTGAAAAATAGCAAGGGATGAAAAAAAGAGTCATTTTTCTGGACCGGGACGGGACTCTGATCAAGGAGCCGCCTGAGGATTACCAGGTGGACTCCCTGGAAAAACTGGAATTTGTTCCCGGTGTGTTCCGGAATCTTCATAAACTGAGACGTTTTACCGGATATGCTTTGGTTCTGGTCTCCAACCAGGACGGACTGGGCACTGCTTCATTCCCTGAAAAGGATTATATACCGGTGCACCAAAAATTTCTCACTGCCTTCAGAAATGAGGGAGTGGAATTTGATGCCGAACACATCGACCCCTCCCTGCCCCGGGAGAACTCACCCAACCGTAAACCGGGAACGGGGATGCTCACCAGCTATATGGGCGGAGCGTACGATCTGGAAAACTCCTATGTCATTGGTGACCGGATCACTGACATTGAACTGGCCAGGAACCTTGGTGCAAAGGGGATTCTTTTCGGATCGCCTGCGATGGAAAAGGTGATTGAAGAGAAGGGATTGCAGGAGAACTGCACCCTGGTGAGCGACAACTGGGATGAGATAACCCGAACTATTCGTTCGCGTATGCGCTATAGCCGGAAGACAAGGGTCACCGGTGAAACACAGATCACTGTGGAACTCTCTCTGGACGGGGAGGGCCGGACGGAGATATCCACCGGACTTGGTTTTTTTGACCATATGCTGGACCAGCTGGGAAGACATGGAGGCATGGACCTGTTGGTGAAGGCCAATGGGGACCTGCATGTGGATGAGCACCATACCATTGAAGACACCGCCATTACCCTGGGGGAGGCATTCCTGGAAGCCCTGGGAGATAAAAGGGGAATAGAAAGGTATGCCTTTGTGTTGCCCATGGATGATTCCCTGGCCACTGTGGCCCTCGACCTGGGTGGGCGGGCATGGGTAGAATGGGACGTGAATTTTACAAGAGAAATGATCGGTGACGTGCCCACGGAGATGTTCTTCCATTTTTTTAAAAGCTTCGCCGACAGTGCCAAATGTAACCTTAACATCAGGGCTGAAGGAGAGAATGAACATCACATGATTGAATCTGTATTCAAGGGCTTTGCCCGGGTTATAAAAATGGCAGTGAGGCAGGATGCTGAAAATCAGGCACTTCCCACAACCAAAGGGAAACTTTAAGTTGGTGATCCCATGAATGTGGCTATTATCAAATACAATGCAGGGAACATCCGGTCGGTGGATCATGCTCTGAAAAGACTGGGCGTGGAAGCCCGGATCACCGATGATCCGGACGAGATTATATCCGCCGATAAGGTGATCTTTCCCGGGGTGGGGGAAGCGGCCAGCACAATGTCCTACCTGAAAGAACGGGGATTGGACAAACTTATCAAAGGGCTGACGCAACCCGTTCTGGGAATATGTCTGGGCCAGCAACTCATGTGCAATTGGTCCGAAGAGGGTGATACAGCGTGCATCGGGATCTTCGATCAGGCTGTGCGGCATTTCCCTGCCAAGGGTTTTAAGGTGCCCCACATGGGTTGGAATGACATTACAGCGTGTAAGGGAGAGCTGTTCAGGGGCTCCCTTTCTGGCTCCTATGTTTATTTTGTGCATTCATACTATGTACCGGCCTGTAGTGTAACCACCGCACTTTGTGAATACATGGTTCCCTTCAGTGCAGCCATGCAGAAGGGGAATTTCTTTGCCACCCAGTTCCATCCGGAGAAGAGTGGAGATCCTGGTCAGCGGATCCTTTCAAATTTCATTGAACTATGATTGAAATCATTCCCGCCATTGACATTATTAACGGAAAGTGTGTCCGGCTAAGCCAGGGTGATTACAGCCGGAAAGTGGAGTATGGGGATCCGCTGGATATGGCCCTGAAGTTCGAGGACCATGGACTGAAGAGGTTGCATCTTGTGGATCTGGACGGTGCCAGGGAACAAAGATTGGTCAATCTCCGGGTGCTGGAACAGATCGCTTCAAAAACCGGGTTGGTCATTGATGCCGGTGGAGGTCTGAGGAGTGATGGGGATGTCATATTGGCTTTCGAATCGGGAGCAAGAATGGTTACCGGAGGGAGCATTGCCGTCAAGGACCGGTCCCTTTTCCTGGGATGGCTGAAGAAGTATGGCCCGGATAAGATCATCCTGGGAGCCGATTTCATGGATGGAATGATTGCTGTTTCGGGCTGGGAAGAGGATACATCCATTGATCTGATGGCCTTCCTGGAGGCTTATCATGCCGAGGGAATCAGGAAGGCCATCTGTACAGATATTGCCATGGATGGTATGCTGCAGGGTCCTTCCATGAAGAGCTATAAAAGGATCAAGGCAGAATTCGGATCCTTATGTCTGATTGCCAGCGGGGGGATCAGCCGGATGGAGGATATTGTGAATCTGGACCAGGCGGGGATAGACGGGGTCATTGTGGGAAAGGCGATCTACGAAAGCAGGATCCCGCTGAAAACATTGGAAGAATATATTTTGAAAAACGGGTGATATGCTGGCCAAAAGGATCATACCCTGCCTGGATATCAGGAACGGAAAGACCGTGAAAGGGATCAATTTTGAAAATGTGGTGGATGTGGGGGACCCTGTGGAACTGGGGGCCAAATATGCCATGGAAGGGGCGGATGAACTGGTCTACCTGGACATTACCGCGACCCATGAAGGCAGGAAGCTCTTTGAGGAGCTGGTGGGGCGAATTGCCGAACACCTGAACATTCCCTTTACGGTGGGAGGTGGGATCAACCACGTGGCCGATGCAGAGGTACTCCTGGCTGCCGGTGCCGACAAGGTATCCATCAACTCATCTGCAGTGCGGGACCCGGATCTGATCGACCGGATATCAGGTGGATTCGGAAACCAGTTCGTGGTGGTGGCCATCGATGCCCAGCTAAGGGATGACCGTTGGACAGTCTTTGTGAACGGTGGAAGGATTCCCACGGAAAAGGAGCTGTTCACTTGGGCATGGGAGGCGCAGGAGCGGGGTGCGGGCGAGATTCTCTTTACCTCCATGAACCATGATGGAACCAAGGATGGTTATGCCTGTGAGGCATTACGAATGTTGTCGGAAAAGCTCTCCATACCTGTGATTGCCTCCGGCGGAGCCGGTAAAAAGGAGCACTTCGTGGAGGTTTTCCAGGAGGGCTGTGCCGATGCGGCCCTAGCAGCCAGCATTTTTCACTACAATGAAATCCCGGTTCCTGACTTGAAGAAATACTTAAAGCAAAACAACATTATTGTCAGATAATATGGATTTTACAAAACTGAATGGAATTATTCCAGTCATCATCCAGGATGCGGAAACAGGGGTGGTGCTCATGCTGGGATTCATGAACGAGGAGGCCCTGAAAAAGACCCGTGCAGAGGGCAGGGTTACCTTCTTCAGCCGCACCAGAAACAGACTTTGGACCAAAGGGGAAGAGAGTGGTCATTTCCTGGATGTGAAGGAGATTATGGAGGATTGTGACCAGGATACCCTGCTGATCAAGGTTGCTCCGCTTGGACCGGTCTGTCACACCGGCAGTGATACCTGCTTTAAAGAAACAAACCGCAGCAGAGCGGGATTCCTGAACACCCTTCAGGAACTCATCCAACAGCGAAAAGAGGAGATGCCTGAGAACTCCTATACCACCGGCCTTTTTTCCAAAGGGATCAATAAGATTGCCCAGAAAGTGGGAGAGGAAGCAATAGAACTGGTGATCGAATCCAAGGATGAGAATGACGACCTGTTTCTGAACGAGGCAGCCGATCTGGTCTATCACCTGATGGTGTTGCTGACTGCCAAGGGATTCAGCCTGAAGGATGTGGAAAATATCCTTTTGCAAAGACACAAGTAGTACTCAGTACTCAGTACTCAGTACTCAGTGCGAAATTTGGAGAAATTTGTTACTTTCGTGGCTCAAATAAAGCAATGCAATGAAAAAGGCAGAAATCCATACAGCAAAAGGCGTCATGAAGGTGGAGTTTTTTGAGAAGGATGCTCCCGGCACCGTGGATAATTTCATCAAGCTGGCCAAAGACGGATACTACGATGGTCTTACCTTTCACAGGGTGATCCCCGATTTCGTGATCCAGGGCGGCTGTCCGGACGGAAACGGCATGGGCGGACCCGGGTACACCATCAAGTGCGAACTGGATGGAAACAACCAGTACCACGATCGCGGTGTACTCTCCATGGCCCACGCCGGAAGGGATACAGGCGGATCACAATTTTTCATTTGTCACTCCCGCACCAACACAGCCCACCTGGACCGAAAGCACACATGTTTTGGCAAAGTCTACGAAGGCGTTGAGGTGATCGATGACATCCGCCAGGGTGACATCATCACAAAAGTGGTGGTAGAGGAGCGATAAAATAGTTGCTTACCTCATGATCAGCTCAATGTCCTCAATCTCCTTGGGTGCATAGCGGGAGAGATTCAGGTTGCCCTCCCTGGTGATCAGGATGTCGTCTTCGATCCGGACCCCGATATTGATGTATTTCTCGTAGTTGGGGCGGACTGCCTCAATGAAAGCTGCGATCTCGGCTGAGTCTGCTTCATACCGGAAAATATCAAATGCCTTTTCCAAACCATTCTCCCTGAAATAGAGTCCGGGTTCGATGGTAAGGACCATGCCGGGTTTCAGCATCCTGCTGGCAATGGAATCATCCGGAGTTTTTTCCATAAACCCCGGGAATGTACCGCCCATGTCACCCACATCATGCACATCCATCCCAAGGTAATGGGATGCGGGGTACAGGATGTAGAATCTGACCTGCCAGGGGCTTTCCGGATCGGTAATCAGGCCCAGGCTTACCAGGCCATGAACAATGACCTCCTTGGCCGCCATATGCCCATCCATAAATCCGTGTCCGGGTTTCATCTTCTCAATGGCAGCCAGCTGGGCATCAAGTACAAGCTGGTAAATGGTCCGCTGTTCCCTGTTGAATCTTCCGTTTACAGGGATGGTCCGCGAAATATCAGCGCTGTAACAACCGTAAGCTGCGCCAACATCCATCAGCAGCAGATCCCCGTCCTGCATCATCCTGCCATTGGATTCGTAGTGCAGAATGGTGCTGTTGGGGCCTGATCCCACAATGGAGGGAAATCCGGGCATGGATGAACCGTATTCGAGGAAAGTCCCTTCAATCACCGACTCCACTTCAAACTCATACTGACCGGGAACACATGCCGTCATGACCCTGGTCAGCGCCCGGGCGGTGATGTTACATGCCTTCTGAAGCCGGTCAATCTCCACGGAATTCTTGATGACACGCATCTCATCCAGTATGGTAGCTGCGCTCCTGAACTTCATCTCCCCATTCTCACCGGCAATCCGATGCAAATCCTCCATCAGGGCCGTATTGCCAAGGTCCGTATAAACCGGAAGCCCCGTCTTCAGCAAGGAATCAAGGACAACCCCGACTTCATCACAGGAAACTATCCGGTCAGCCCGGTATGTCTGTTTCACCTGACCGGCAGATTGTTTTTCCCCTTCATAAATCAGGGTCCTGATGCTTTCACAGGGAAGGGAGAGGATAAAAGGATTCTTACCATCCTTGTCCAGGATCACATAGCTGCCCGGTTCACTGTACCCTGTCAGGTAGAAAAAATAGTTATTGGGTCTGAATCCATGCCGGTTGTAACTACCTTGATCAGAGGATTTAAGGATCATACAGCCAAGCCCGGTTGAATCCAGTGCAATGTGTCGCCTTATTTCGTAACTTTCCATCTGCTCAGGCGTATACAAGAGATCAGAGGTGTCAATGGTCACAGGGATGATCCAGGACCTGCTTTCAGGGTGTAAACAAGATGTTAATGTTATTAAAAGGAGCAGTAGAACCCTGTATTTTTTCATAAATTGAGGTGATTATGCTTTCAGTGCAATATAAACAAAGTATCTCTTCCGTGACCATCAAACGCACCATTTGGATCCTGTTATTCTCAATGCTGGCTTTTTCCATCCAGGCGCAGAAGATTCCCTTCAAAAATTATACCATTCAGAACGGCCTGCCACAGAACACTGTAAACGGAATCTGCCAGGATTCGAAAGGATACATCTGGTTTGCCACCCAGGTGGGCGCTACCCGCTTTGATGGGTATGAATTTGAGTATTTTACCGTATCAAACGGACTTCCCAATAATTTTGTGAATTGCCTGCTTGCAGCCCGTAACGGAGATGTCTGGCTGGGGACAGAGGGGGGCCTTGTCCAATTTGATGGAAACCTTTTCCGGGTCTATGATGAAGCGCTTGGTTTGGTGAGTAACAGGGTGGACAGACTGGAAGAGGACCATGACGGGAATATCTGGGTTGTGACCGCCTACGGGATCTCAGTGGTTACCCCCGATACCATTGTCTCATACAATAAAAGGAATGGGTTAACGGACAATACGGTTACGGATGTTTTTGTAGATACCAGGGGCAGGGTCCATGTTGCAACCTATCCTGTTCTTGGACTGACTGTTTTTGAAGACCCGTTCACTTATGAAACGGAGAGCATAGATAACATTATCACCGATATTGTCGAATCCCATGAAGGCCATATTTGGTATGCAACTCAGGAGGAAGGAATTATAGTCAGATCAGGGGATTCGGAGGAAAAGCTGGGGTACAAAGACGGACTCACCGATGAGATGGTGCTCAGTATGATGGTGGACCATCAGGGCAGGGTCTGGTGCGGAACTTATACGGAAGGGCTTTTTGTTTTTGAGAACGGGCACTTCAACAAGCAGGTATGCAAGGAAGCATACGAACCCCTTGCCAGAGAGATCTACGAAGATGGCCATCACCGTATCTGGATTGTGGATCTCCAGGAAGGGATATGGTTGTTGGATAGAGAGAAACTAAGGAATTTTACCGTAAAAAACAACCTTGTCAATAATTTGGTTACTGACATTTTGGAGGACAGGTATGGAAACATCTGGCTGGGGACCATCAGCGGGGTTTCCAAATATGGCCGGGTCATTTTCGAAGTGACTGATTCGGACATTGTTCTTCCTGAAAACAATGTTACAGCAGTTTTCCTTGATTCCAGGGAGCGATTGTGGTTCAGTCCCTATGGCTATCTGATGTATATGTACAGGGATCAGGTTTACATGATGGATGAAGAGAAGAACGGGTATCCTTCCGGTAGCGTTACACTCTCGTTTGCAGAGGATTTTCGAAAAAACATCTATGTGGGGACAGATGTAGGGTTGTACTATTTCAACGGAAGATCACTGGCCCGGACGGAATATTGGAAGGATGCCGATCTACTCCAGTTCTACAGCCTCTATTATTCGGAGGACCGGAAGTTGTGGTGCGGAACCGATTCCGGGTTGTATATCCTGGATGGATCCACCCTGAAGGTCCATCATGGTCAAAAGACGCTGCTGGACTTACAGGTTAATGACATTGAGCAAGCGGGAAATCTTATCTACTGTGCTACAGAGGGGGGGGTGTCAGTTTTTGACCTGAAAGGCCGGCATTTGATTAATTATACTACATCAGATAGTCTGTCATCAAATGTATGCAATGATATTGCCCATGACAGGGAGGGAAATATCTGGGTGGCAACTGACCAGGGACTTTCAAGAATTGCAGGATATCCGAACGCCGAAATAGTCAAGTTCGATGCAAATGACGGACTTACATCAAATTCAATATATTTCCTGAATTACTACGAAGGCAAGTTTTTATGGCTTGGGACTGAGAAAGGTCTTTATAAGTATAATACGGTCACCGGCGCAAAAGATTATTATGGTATTGAAGATGGTTTTACTCCCCTGGAAACGAATCTTGGAGCAGTCGCAGAAGGAACGGAAAGAGATCTCTGGATTGGTACTGTGGCAGGGTTAGCCCATTACCTGCCAACTTTTGATGTGATAGATACCATTCCTCCCGACCTGATCCTGTATCCACCTGTCATAGACGGCATTGAATTTCACCCCGTTAAAGAGGGACCGGAGATTAATCCGACCTTTCCTTACAATAAAAATTCAGTGGAATTTAAATTCACTGGGATCCATACTACCATTCCGGAGCAGAACAGGTTTGCCTATTTCCTGGAAGGGTATGAAGATTCCTGGTCAGCACCTGGAACAGAACGAAGAGTCACTTATAAGAAACTACCCAATGGCAACTATATTTTCAGAGTAAAAGCCATGAACCTGGACGGTGTGGCCTCTGAACAGGAGGCAAGCTTTGCATTCACTATCAAACCTCCCATATGGAAGACGTTCTGGTTTATCTTACTGGAGGTACTGGCAGGATTGGCGCTGATCTACGGAACCATTAAATACAGGGAACGTCAGCTGATCCGCGAGAAAAGAGTGCTGGAAAGCAAGGTGAAGGAGCGGACCAGGGAGATAGAGGTTCAGAAAGAGGAAATTGAGGCACAGCGGGATGAGATCGCAGGCCAGAACAAGGAAATCACCGACAGCATCCATTATGCCAAGCACATTCAGCATGCGGTTCTCCCGGGGAAAATTTCCCTTGATAAAACCCTCCCCGAGCATTTTATTCTATTTAAACCCAGGGATATAGTAAGCGGGGATTTTTACTGGGTGGAACAGAAGCAGGACCGGATCATCGTATGTGCTGCTGATTGCACCGGACACGGTGTGCCAGGTGCATTTATGAGCCTGTTGGGCCTCACCTTTCTGAATGAGATCGTAAACAAAGATGAAATCCTGAAGGCCAGTGAGATACTGAACCGTCTCAGGAGTTACATTATCAATTCCATGTCCCACAAGGACACCCAGGCCAGGGATGGCATGGACCTGTCATTGGTGGTCATTGACAAGCAGATCAACATCATGGAGTATGCCGGTGCTTACAACCCGCTGCTCTTGGTCAGGGGAGGAGAAATGATCGAATACAAAGCCGATAAGATGCCCATTGGGAAACATGAGGGGGATGAGCACTCTTTCACCAATCGCAAAATCCAGATTCAGGACGGGGATATGATCTACCTTTTTACGGATGGATTTGCGGATCAGTTCGGCGGTGAAAAAGGGGGAAAATACAAAGCAAAACCTTTCAAGCGATTCCTGCAGCAAATCAGCAGCGAATCGATGGAGAGACAGGAAGAGCAGCTTGAAGCCGAGCTAAAATCATGGATGAGAGACACGGAGCAGGTGGATGACATACTGGTTGTGGGTATCAGGTATATGCAATTGAAATAACACAAATTCAAAATACCATGAAACAATTCTTCGAACTTATGTGTGCCCTTGGATTCACGCTATCCGTATCAGGGCAACAGCCGACAACCGGGCATCTGGTGACAGGTAATTCAGATGTCATCGGGCTGACCGGTTGGCCCTACTTTTGTCAGATGATAGAGGCGGGTCCCAATAATTTTTACTGGATTGGGGGAACCTATAATACATCGGTAGATCATCCCTTGCTGGATGGAGTGAACGGCGACTTTACCCATATCTATTTCATCAGGTACGATGAAAACGGGGACCACCAGTATGCCAATTACCTCAGGGGGTCCTACGCTCCCATCAATGCTTTCTCCATGGATGGTGGAATTACTGTGGCGGGTAGTGCCTATGATAACGTGGAAACAAACACAGGAGTGGTGATCCCCATCAATGAGGGCTATGAAATTGAGTTCCTGGCAAAGTACAATGAAAAGTGCCAGTTTGAGAACATTGTCTCCATCTGGTACCCGGCCCCTTCACAAAGTGTAAATTCCATTGTTCAGATGGACAAATCCACCGGCGACCTGTACGTGGCAGGCACGTCAAACCATCCTTTAAGCGTGGCGGGACATGGCGAGATTGGCACTGATTTGCCGGATTATCTTTATGTATTGCGGTATGACCGCAATCTGGCGTTGACCGGTGTCTTTACGGCCGGTATGGAACTGGTGGGTGAATACGGCTATTATCAAAACATTACTGCAATACCTGACCAGAAGGGTAATGTGGTGATCACCGGGATCTATGAAGGGGACAGGGCGCCCATCATCGGGACGAATACTTTGACGAGTATGAAGATGGAAATGCACGGTCTTTTCGCTTTTAAGCTGGACAATCGTTTTAAGGTAGAATGGGTCCAGGAAGGAAACCTGGGCGGAATGGATTATAACTACGAGAGTCAGATATACAAAGGGCTTTCCCTGAAGAGTGGGGACCTGATCATGACAGGGGCTACTTCAACAGGTTATTTTAAACTGGGTGGGGTTGAAATCAGTTTTAAAAACGGGCAAGGTTATTCCAATCAGTTTGCTTTCAGGATGGCTCCGGACGGAAAAGTCAGGTGGATCAGGCCCCTGCAAAATATGGCAGAAGCTTATCAGATAGGGAAAAAGGGTACCCATAGCGTACCAAGGGAAAGAGAGGTACAGAGTGAACAATTCAGGGAATATATCGACTGGGATGCCATCCAGTGGAATGATGAGATCCTCTACATGACATCGGGTTTCATGAGTGATTCATTCCGGGTGGCCGGGAAGATTCTTGACAAACCGCACAACAAAGGTATTTTTGTTGCAGCTCTGGATATAAATTCAGGAGATGAACTGTGGGGTTATGCACTCTCTTCGTATAATGCCAGCATTCATGGCTTTGATGTGGATGGCAGTGGCAATGTTTCACTGATGGGGACGACCGATTATCTGAAGGAACTGGATGGTGTGGGAGCTGATTCAATCCCGGGTACACAGCCAATTTTCCAACTGGGTCTGAAATATGACGGCAGTTTGTTGTGGTATAACAATGCCTACCCCCAGGGTGGTGGCTATGGCATTTTTGGTGCTGACCTCCAGGTATTGAGGGACGGAGAGGTGTTCTCTTCCATGTACAAGTCTGTAACTACTCCCATTCTGATAGGTGGACAGCTGCTCACCTCCCCTGATTCCTATACGGCAGTCCTCGCCGCCCTTGATGTGAACAATGAACTGGGAGGTACCTTGCTCACCAAAGCGGGGGTCCCTGTTTATCCTGGTCAGGTAAAAGCATACATGTCCACAGCCACTGGTGCTTATCCGGTAGCCAATACGGTCGATGTGAATGAGGATGGCGTTTTTCTTTTTGAAGGGCTTTATCCTGGGGATTACATCATGATGGCCACACCCGATATGATCAAGTACCCCAATGGGATGCCCACCTACTCAGGTGGAGCCATTTCCTGGGATGAGGCCAAAGAGGTTGTCATTGAAGCCGAAACGAAATTCAAATCACTTTATATCAATCTGTCTGAGATACCCAGGCTGACTGAAGCGGACGGAAGCGGGCAGATGTCCGGGAATGTAAGTTATGTGGATGAATTTACCGCTAAAGGTTTTAAGGGTACCAAGGGAAAACCCGTAACCAAGACCTCCGTGATCCTGAGGAGAAAGTTGCAGGCAGTAAAGAAATCTACCCTTGAAGAAGACATTATCGCTTATGTGGAGACCGACGACATGGGTGACTATGTTTTTGACAATGTACCTGATGGTACATACGCTCTGATCGTGGATGTCCCCGGACTGCCGATGATTCAGACTTATGAAGTGGAAATTCTGGCCAACAAGATCGTTTCCGGGCTGGACTTCTTTGTGAAAAAGAAGGGCATCGACACTTCAGAAACTGTAGATACCAAAACCGTAACTGTGGACAGGTTCAGTGTGTTCCCCAACCCCGGAGGCGGATTGCTGAACATTGAATGCACAGCAAGCGGAGATTATATCGTTCAGGTCTATAACATGGTGGGGAATCTGGTTGAATCCAGGGAATACCTCTCCGCAGCCGGACTTCTGCATATGGATATCTCAGAATTGCAGACCGGAATGTATCTCATTAAAATAAAAGGCGATCAGGGCGTTGAAACGGTGAAGTATCTGAAGAAGTAATCTGCGTGTTCTCAACGAATAGTGACTAGTCCTAAAAAAACCGGGGTTTTCATGACCCCGGTTTTTTTTCCCTTTCCCCTTTCCCCTTCCTCCTAGAACGAAGCGAGGGTTTTGCCAATGATATCGGCGCACTCTTTCAACTGCGCTTCGGTAATCACCAGGGGAGGTGCAAACCGGATGATGTGTTCATGGGTGGGTTTGGCCAGCAAACCATTTTCTTTCAACGCAAGACATACATCCCACGCAGTTTTCCCTTTGGTGGGTTTGATCACCATGGCATTCAGCAATCCTTTTCCCCTTACCAGCTCCACCATGGGAGAATCTATTTTTCTCAGATCAGCCCTGAATTTCTCCCCCAGATCCTGGGCCCGTTCGGCGAGATTTTCTTCTTTGATCACCTCCAGTGCAGCGATGGCAACCCTGGCAGCCACCGGATTCCCTCCATAGGTGCTTCCATGTTCACCGGGGCGGATGCAGAGCATGATGTCATCGTCTGCCAGTACGGCCGATACAGGATAGACTCCTCCTGAAAGCGCTTTCCCCAGGATCAGGATGTCGGGGCGAACCCCTTCGTGGTCACAGGCCAGGAGTTTTCCTGTCCGTGCCAAACCGGTCTGTACCTCATCGGCGATGAACAGCACATTCTTTTCCTTGCACAAAGCAAAGGCTTTGCTCAGGAAACCATCATCGGGTACATATACACCTGCTTCTCCCTGGATGGGTTCCACCAGGAATCCTGCTACATTGGGATCTTCAAGGGCTTTGGCAAGTGCTTCAGTATCGTTGTAGGGTATGGTAATAAAACCAGGAGTAAAGGGACCAAACCCCTTGTAGGAGTCGGGATCAGTGGACATGGAAATGATGGTGATGGTCCGGCCGTGGAAATTTCCCTCACAAACAATAATTTTGGCTTCATTTTCCGGTATCCCCTTTTTTTCATATCCCCATTTCCGGCAGAGTTTCAGTGCAGTCTCGTCGCCTTCAGCCCCGGAATTCATGGGGAGAACTTTGTCATACCCGAAATAACTGGTGATGTAGGCTTCGAATTCACCCAGCATACTGTTGTAAAATGCCCTTGATGTGAGGGTAAGCCTTTCAGCCTGATCCTTCATGGCACCTACAATTTTTGGGTGGCAATGTCCCTGGTTTACAGCAGAATAGGCAGACAGGAAATCATAATACCTCTTGCCTTCCACGTCCCAGACAAAAACTCCTTCACCCCGGTCAAGGACCACGGGTAGGGGGTGATAGTTGTGCGCACCGAATTTATCTTCTCGCTGAATGTAATCTTGTATGTTCATGGCATCACCTGTTATTTATGGTTCGAAATGAAAGAAGCGTAAAGTTAATAAAACATATGTCTCGCTGGAATGTTATAACTAGTATAAATAAACCATCATTGAGATAGAAACGTATGGAAAAAATTCATGATTTGATTACCAGTCGCTGGAGTCCGGTAGCATTTGATTCAAAATCTGTTGATTATGATGCAATCCATCTACTTTTTGAAGCTGCCAAATGGGCCCCTTCATCGAGAAATGTGCAACCCTGGAGATTCATCTTCGCCACCAGAGAGATGCCGGAATACAAGACACTTTTAAGTCTTCTGGACGAACCCAACCAGGTGTGGGCCCAAACAGCACCTCTGCTTGTCCTCTCCCTGGCACAGGTGATTTCTACCTACAAGAACCGTCCCAACAGGCTGGCCTTCTATGAAACCGGCATGGCAGTGGCAAACCTGTTGTTGCAGGCTACCCACATGGGCCTGCATGTGCACCAGATGTCGGGATATGACGTTGAAAGGGCCAAGGAAACCCTCGTGATCCCAACCCGTTATGAACCTGCAGCCATGATGGCCGTCGGGTATAAGGGTGATCCGGCTCAGTTACCCGCCAAGGTGGCTGCCTGGGAGAAAAGGGAACGCACCCGCATGGAGATCAGCAAATTCCTCATATCCGGAAAATGCAAATAGTACTCAGTACTGAGCACTTAGAAGTTGACGGATAGTCTCACGTTGAATCTTCTACCTGTCAGGTAGTTCGGAACTCCAAAACGTCCGGGGACTCCCGCCTGGTCGCTGAGGGTATGTATCCAAATGTAGGATGCCTCATTCTTTATGCCAAGCAGGTTAAAGATCTCTGCGCTGATCCAGATGCTCTCAAAAAACCGAATGGGATTTCTGGGCCCCAGTTGGGCGCCTTCGCGCTTGATTACCTTTGAAAATCCGATGTCCACCCTGCGGTAAGGCCTCATACGTGCGGAGGTATAATACTGATCTTCATTGGGGCTGCTTAGGGGAAGTCCGGTGCCGAAAAAGGCGTTCAGGTGTACCTTGTAACCGGGATTGTTGGGGAAATAGTCCTGGAAGTAGATGCCGAAAGTGAACAGCTGGTCGGTTGGCCTGGGAAACATTCCGGCTTCTTTTCGGATGAAGTCTTCTCCGTCATAAGCATAGTAGAAATCTCCTTCCACATCCTCCCTGGTTTGAAGCAGGGAGAGGGTCATCCATGATTCAGCACCGGGAACAAATTCTCCGTTCAGCTTGAAATCAAGCCCCCGCGCAAATCCTTCCGAGATATTCTCTCCCGCATAGGAGAGCCTGACATTCTCAATTTTATAGGGGATCAGGTTACTCAGCCATTTGTAATAGGCTTCCCCGGTTAATTTAAAGGGCCTGTCGAACATGGTGAAGATGTAATCACTCCCCAACAGAAGGTGAATGGATCGCTGGGGTTCTATCTCATCGTTGATGGAACCGTCAGGCATTCTCATCTCTTTATAAAACGGAGGTTGATAATAGATTCCAGCGGAGATATGGAACATCATATCCCTTTCCCAATAGGGTTGGGCGCTGACAGTAATCCTGGGGCTTAACATGGTGGTCCGGTTGAAATTCCATACGGTGCCCCTCAGCCCGGTGGTTACGAAAATATCAGCTTTTTCGGTATTTATTTCATGGATGTTCTGGGCAAATGCACTGTACAGGTTGTAACTGATCTGGTTGTCTGCCTGCCTGGAATCCGGAAAAATAATTTCAGTTCCGTCATAAGGAAGTACATAACCTGCCGAATCGATGATTTCCCACTCACTGATATGGTCAAAAAAACGCTGGTACTGGAAAGAGAGTCCCCACTGAAGCTGGTTGTTGCCCTGATGGTAGCTTCCAAGGTGGGAAGCGGAAACAACAATGGCATCCAGGTAGTTCCGGGCGTGGGATAGGAGGGAGCCCACGCCCACACTGAGGATGCTGTCTCCATAGGTATCTGAGTCAATGGTGTTATCCAGTTCATTGATCCAGTACTGACCCAGGATATCGAAGGTTTCCTGTTCAGAAGTGCGGAAAGTCGATCCGGTAAATTTCAGGGAGAGACCTTTCAAAGGCGTGTAATGGAATGAGAGGGCGCCCATGTAGGTGTCAAACCGGTCCACTTCCTGGCCTTCATAGTAGATCTTCAGGTTCAGGGGCAGGTCTTTGGTCCCGAATTCCACATCCGTTTCACTGGGGATGAACTGGTATTTGTTGGATCCATAGTTCCCCAGGAAGGAGACCTCCAGCTTACGTGAAATCTGGTAGGTAAGCATGGTTTGAAAGTCAGAAAATTGCGGCTTGTAATCTCCCGAGGTTTGTAAGGTATTCAGCAGGTAAGAGGTGGTCTTATACCGGTATCCAGCCAGGTAAGTGAAACGCTGGGTTTTGGAGGCACCCTCTACATGTGCCGAGGCCCCGAGCAAGCTGAGGGAGGAGGAACCGGCAAATTTCCTCGGTCTTTTATAGGTGATATCCAGTGCCGATGACATTTTATCACCATATCGGGCATCATATCCGCCCGCAGAGAACTTTACCGATGACACCAGATCGGAGTTCACGAAACTCAACCCTTCCTGTTGCCCTGAGCGAACAAGGAAGGGCCTGTAGATTTCGATATCGTTGACGTAGACCAGGTTTTCGTCGAAATTACCTCCGCGAACCGCATATTGCGAACTCAGTTCATTGTTGGAACTCACACCTGCCTGGGATTTGATTATGGCTTCAACTTTTCCCGTGGTGGCAGGCATATAGGTGAGGTCTTCCACATCGATGCGCTGAAAGGTGCTGGCCCTTTCCTGCCTGGCACTCACCGATACCTCCTGGATGGACCGCACATCCGTGCTGAGGGAGACATGCATTTCGCGGGTCTCACCATCCTGCAACCTGACAGCAAATTCTTCGGTCCGGTAACCCACACAAGAAATCACCACCGTATAGGAGCGCCCTGCAGGGATCTCCATTTGAAAGGCACCATTTTGATTGGTCATGGTCCCTTCCCCGGTTCCCAGGAGGGCCACATTGGCCAGTTCGATGGGATCTCCTATGCTGTCCTTTACCGTTCCGGTCAGGGTACCCTGCTCCTGTCCGGTTAACCAGGTAGTAAAGAGGAAAAGCACCGGAAAGGTGAGAAACAGGTTTTTCACGATCAGAATTTTTCTGAATATATTACTAACTGTTCAATGGCGTGGAAAATTGTGCAGGCATATCAATCATCTTCTTTGAAATCGCCCCGTTTGAGAGATTCGAAGAATTTGGCCCACCGGAGGGGATCGAAAATGGTGTAATATGGACTTTGCCCGGCCGTATACAACTGGTTGTACTCTTGTCTCATCACATCCCTGAAGGCGATGGTGGGACTGGCAATTGCACCATCCCGGTTCATTTTGATCTGGGTCTTGATCAGGGCAATGTTGTGATAGGCACGCTGTTCATCATCGTCAGGAAGGTCCAGGGCCAGGAAAGCCTCTTTGAATTCCTGGTAGGTTTTCCACGGGTAGATCCTTACTTCAGCCAGATGGAAGGTATCACTCACCATAAAGATGTCAGCCGGATACTGCTGTCCGGCCAGTGAGTCAGGGATCACATGGATGGTCCCTTTATGCCCCATGTGACTGAACAGGATCGTATCATTGGGATGTACCACGAACGAGAACATTCCCCGGTCGTCCGAGCTAGTGCCTCTGCGGTCGTTCAGGATGATAATATTGACATTGGGCAGGGGCTTGTGCTCGAGGTTACGGACAATTCCTGAGAACTGAACCAGTTCATCCTCCTGGTTGCTTCTTTTCTGGCCAATCAGATCAGGGACCGCCGCTGCCAGAAAACCCCAAACCAAGATGAGCGACAGAAGAACCCTATGCATTCCGGAAAACATGCCCAAAAATAGATAAAAAATGGACCCGTTATGGGAAGGAAGCTCCAATTATGGGCTATTTTTGTTTTTTATTAACAATTTTCTACACTTATGGTCTCCCAGCTTACCGTCACCCTTTCCCCCATGCCAAGGGGCTTTCATCTGATCACCCGCAAAGTTGAGGAGGCTGCGGGAGAACTTCCCCTGACAGGTGTCATGCATGTGCTGATCCAGCATACATCGGCCGGACTCACCCTCAACGAGAATGCAGATCCCTCGGTCAGGGATGACTTTGAGTCTTTCATCAGCCATATGGTTCCTGAGAACCACCCGCTCTACAGCCATATATTTGAAGGATCCGATGACATGCCCGCTCACCTGAAGGCTTCCATCATCGGAAGCTCGGTAAGCATTCCCATATCCAACGGCAAACTGAACCTGGGAACCTGGCAGGGAATATACCTGTGTGAATTCCGGAATCGTGGAGGATCCCGCCGGCTGGTGATCACTATTACATCCTGACCATGTTTTAGAATAGCAAATCGCCGTCCCAATTTTCTTAATTTTGAGCCACACTAAAGTGCATTGTTCATGTCAAAACTTGTATTGCTGGGCGATGAAGCCATTGGACAGGGGGCGCTTGATGCAGGCCTTTCAGGTGTATACGCTTATCCGGGGACTCCGTCTACTGAAATCACGGAATATATTCAGAAATCGAAACAGGCCAGGGAGAGGGGGGTGCATTCGGATTGGTCAGCCAATGAGAAGACAGCCATGGAAGCTGGACTCGGGATGTCCTATGCTGGAAAAAGAGCCATGGTATGCATGAAACATGTGGGCCTCAATGTGGCGGCTGATGCCTTTGTGAATGCCGGGATGACCGGTGTGAACGGTGGATTGGTGGTGGTGGTGGCTGACGATCCGTCCATGCATTCCTCACAGAATGAGCAGGACTCCAGGTTTTACGGGAAGTTCGCCAGGGTTCCGGTCCTGGAACCATCCAACCAGCAGGAGTGCTATGATCTGGTTCGTTACGGGTTTGACCTTTCAGAAATGTTCAGCCTTCCTGTCATGCTCCGGATCACAACCCGTCTGGCCCATTCAAGGTCTGCCGTGGAGAAGAGCCCTGAGCACCCTGAAAACGGCCTCAGGCTTCCGTCAGATCTGAAACAGTTTATATTGCTGCCCTCCATGGCCCGGAAAAGATATAAAACCCTGCTTGCGGTGCAGGACAAGCTGGAGACAGAAAGCCAGGAGGCAGGCTTGAACCGGGTGGAAAAAGGCGAAGATAGCTCCAGGGGGATTATTGCATGCGGACTGGCCTATAATTACTACAGGGAGGTGGCCGGCGGGGCCGGGTTCAATCATCCTGTTCTGAAAATAGTCCAGTACCCGGTAGCAGCCAGGATACTTAATGAATTTGTGGGGGGAGTGGATGAAGTGCTGGTCCTGGAGGAGGGAGCACCGGTACTGGAGGAATCATTGAGAGGAGTGCTTGACAACATACATTCCATCAGGGGAAGACTGGATGGTACCCTTCCGAGGGACGGTGAGCTGAATCCACGGCTGGTCCAAACTGCCATGAACCTGAAGGTTGAACCGGGCCGGAAGATCCCGGATGTTGTAAGGACACGTCCGCCTGCCCTCTGTAAGGGTTGCAGTCATATCGATATGTACAACGCATTGAATGAAGCCCTCGAAGGATACGCTCCCGGAAGGGTTTTTTCTGACATCGGCTGTTACACATTGGGTGCCCTTCCGCCCTACAATGCGATCAACAGCTGTGTGGATATGGGTGCCTCGGTGACCATGGCCAAAGGAGCCTCGGACGCCGGATTGAGACCATCGGTGGCGGTGATAGGGGACTCCACATTCACCCATTCGGGTATGACGGGATTGCTGGATGCGGTGGTTGAAAAGAGTCCGGTAACGGTGATTATCTCGGACAACTCAACCACCGGGATGACCGGGGGACAGAAATCTCATGCGACCAACAGGCTGGTGGCGATATGCACAGGGATCGGAGTGGAACCGGCACACATTCGGGTCATGAATCCGCTTCGGAAACACCATGATGAAAACCGCGAAATCATATCCGAAGAACTGGCTTACGAAGGGGTTTCAGTGATCATTGCCCAGCGGGAGTGCGTTCAAACGGCTTCTCGCCGTTTGAAAGGGAAAAGGTGAAAAGGAAAAGGTGAAAAGGAAAAGGAAAAAAAGTGAAAGGAAAAAGGTAAAAGATGAAAAAGGACATCATACTGGCGGGAGTGGGGGGACAGGGGATCCTCTCTATTGCTGCTGTGATCGGAATGGCCGCGGTGGAATCGGGTCTATACCTGAAACAGGCTGAGGTTCATGGAATGAGCCAGCGTGGCGGAGCCGTACAGTCCCACCTGAGGATTTCGGACAAACCCATCGCATCTGACCTGATCCCGGAAGGGAAGTGTGATATGATTCTTTCTGTGGAGCCCATGGAGGCCCTTCGGTACCTGCCATTCTTGGCGCCTGATGGGTGGGTGGTTACAAGCAGCAATCCTTTTCCGAACATTCCTGATTACCCTGGTCAGGAGCGCCTCGTCCGGGAGATCCAAAAAGCCGGTAACCACATCATCGTGGATGCCCAGGCCATTGCACGGGAACTGGGCTCCCCCAGGGTTTCCAATATGGTGATGCTTGGAGCAGCCTCGGGGCAGCTGGAACTCTCCCCGGACCGCCTGCATGTTGCAACGGGTCTGTTATTCGCCAAAAAAGGAGAGGATGTGGTCAGGATGAATATTTCTGCCCTGGAAGCCGGAAAAAATGCGGCAGTCACATCCTAAACCTTTACATTTAGGCGGGTAATCAGCAAACGGTTTTTCTATGTTCACACAAAAGGACCTTCGGCAAATTGCAGATAAAGGGATTTCCATCGACGATATCAACCGGCATATCAAGTATTTCCAGAACGGATTTCCTCCTTCAGATATCACCATGCCTGCCACTCCCGGGAAGGGAATTCTGGTTCTCACCCAGGGTGATGAGCAACGCTATCAGAATGTTTTCCTGAACAAGGGCCCCGATGATCACATGACACGGTTTATCCCTGCCTCAGGAGCTGCCACCCGCATGTTCAAATCCCTTTACGAAGCGGTTGACAAGCTGGAAGGAAAATCAAAGGATCAGCAAACCAGGTGGATTGACGAGGAGAAAGAGATCAGACGGTTTTTCGACGAGCTGGAGAACTATCCCTTTTACGAAGACCTGGCCCTGACCAATGCGCCTTCACCGGTGGATGTACTCAGGGAAATTCTGGAAGTGGAGGGACTTGACTACGGGAACAGGCCCAAGGGATTGCTTAAATTCCATAAATACAGTGAAACAGACCGCAGAACCTCTTTTGAGGAGCATGTCCGTGAAGCAGTGAAGTACTGTGTGGGCAGGCAGGGGGAGGTAAGAATCCACTTGACGGTGTCTCCGGCCCACCTGGATGGATTTCAGACCGAAGCAGCCCGCCTTCTACCCAAAATTGAAAAGGCAACCGGGCTGCATGTGGGCCTTACATTTTCATTTCAGAAACCGGAAACCGATACCATTGCGGTGGACCTTTCCAATGAACCATTCAGGAACGAGGATGGCAGCCTTCTGTTCCGTCCCGGAGGTCACGGGGCCCTGATCAGGAACCTGGATGAGCTTCAATCCGATATCCTGTTCATCAGCAACATTGACAATGTGGCTCCCGACCGCACAAAAACCATCAGGGTTCGGTACAAGCAGATCCTGTGCGGGATCCTTCTGGAGATCCGTTCGAAGATATTTGAATCCCTGCAACTGCTCAATTCCGGCGAGAACGTGGAAAAGACCCGCATGGACAGTATGCTTGCTTTTCTCCAAGAGGAAATGGGTATGGCCATCCCTGAAAAGCTGATGAGCCGGGATGCCCCGGAACTGAAAAAATGGCTGATCAACACCATGAACAGGCCCATCCGGGTGTGTGGAATGGTCCGGAATGAGGGAGAGCCGGGCGGAGGTCCCTTTTATGTTCGTTCTGAATCCGGCCAGGTCAGTCTCCAGATTGTTGAATCTTCCCAGATTGACCTGGAGGATGAAGAGAAAGCAAATCTGGTGAAGCAATCGACCCATTTTAACCCGGTGGACCTGGTATGCGGCACCAGGGATTACCTGGGGGAAAAGTTTCAGCTGACCAGGTTTGTGGATCCAAATACAGGCTTCATCTCAGAAAAGTCGGTGGGAGGGAAGTCGCTTAAAGCCCTTGAGCTTCCGGGGCTTTGGAATGGGGCCATGGCACACTGGCTGACCCTTTTTGTGGAGGTCCCGATAGAGACTTTCTCACCTGTAAAAACCGTATTTGACCTGATGCGGGCCGAACACCGGGAATAATGCTTCCGGCTGAAATCAATCCTTGACCCATCCGGTTTCGTAGAGCAGGGTCCACCCTTCGATCCAGTTGTTGGACCCGAAGGCCCCCTTGAAGGTGACCTGCTCAAACCATGGACTGGTGTATGGGGCCAGGTTTTCAAAATCTGTGATGGGAGGCAGCAGGGTGTATCCATCTTCAGACGATATTCCAGGATCATTGTAGTCGGTTTGCCAGGCTTTCAGAGAATCTGCCATGATCTGGTTTTGACCGGCCAGAGGGTCTTCCAGGTCGGTATAGGTATAGAATTCTGCTACCGGTTCCGAAGCCGGAAAAAGAATGTTGTTTTCGAAGGTGAGCCTTCCTGACTGAAAAAGTGAATATGAGTCGCCCAGTGATTCTGAATATTTAACCGCAATTCCTTTCCCGGGATGAAGCAAAATGGAATTCCTGATGGTTGCGCCACCATTTTGGGAGAAGTGAACAGACGGTTTGATATCCTGGCCGGACATTCCGATCAGGGTGGCATTGTAAATCAACGGGAAATTTTCCGGCAGGGTGGGTACGGGCTTGATCCCGCCTGAGATTTCAACGCTCTTGTCTGAATCAGAAGATCCAATCCCCAGCCAGAACTGTCCTTTTCCATGGTACCCCTGGTCCATATCAAAGGCATCATCACCACAAAAAGAAACAGCCAGATTCTGGCAGTTTACGTCACCGCCAAAGATCTCAACGCCGTCATCAGCGTTGGAAATAACTTCCACATGATCGATGATGGTCTGTCTTCCCACTCCGCCCAAGGTTAGTCCATTGATTTCATTTCCTTCCCCGATGTTGGTGCCCCCGTGGCGGATGGACAAATACCGGAGAATCCCCGAATTGTCGTCATCATCAGGCCCGCCATAGATCCCCCTTGGTTCGCTGATCGGTATTCCCTCGATCATATCTTCCCCCGATTCCGTATTGATGGTCGCATTACCCAGGATGATCAGACCACCCCACAATCCCCTTGCTTCTACCGGTACACTCCCCTTCAAATCATCTCCCTCGACGGTGAATACAATGGGATTGGTTTTTCCTCCTTCAGCCACGATGATTCCCCCGCGGGTCACAATCAAAGCACTGGCCAGGCTTCCCTGTCCTGTCCTGGCGCGGATCACAGTTCCGGCTTCAATGGTAAGGGTCTGTCCGTCGTTGACAAACACAAATCCATTGATCAGGTAATCCCTGTCACTGGTCCATGTTACAGTTCCCGTCCCGCCTCCCTGGTCGGTGATGGATTCCGGATGATCAATCACATAATCACTTTTACGGCAGGAGGAGAGTATGAGCAGGATGGATAGAATGGATAGGATGGATAGGGTGGATAAGGCGGATGACGTGAATAACAATGCCGGATTGCGTTTCATTTGATCTTGAATCATGGTTGAGGTGGATTAGAAGTCAACTTCGATGTTCAGGTAGAGATAGGGTTCTGAACCTCCGTTCCGGGCATATTCAACCCAGTCCTGGTAATTGAGTGCCAAATGGATGAAAGGGATCGGGGTAAACTGGACTCCTGAAATGATCGCGCTTCCGTCCTCTCCCAGGTTCCATGGAACTTCTTCCCCGGGAAGGATATTGGAATAGAGCTGGTCGTACCTGGCAAACACTTCCCATTTGGGAGAAATTGTATAGGTGGAATAGAAAGAGTAGCCGAAGCGGCTATACCCTTCATTGAATTTGAAATTCAACTGATGGTTGTACTCCCCGCCAATTCTAAACTTCTTAATCTGGTATCCGGCAAAACCCGAAAAGATCATCTGGTGTGAATCACTGGTGTGGATGGTATAGTAGCCCCTCAGCGTAAGTCCTTTCAAAGGGTTGATAGTAATCCCGGCTCCCACCCGGTATATTTTATCGAACTGTAGATCTTTATAGCCCTCTCCGTTGCTGAATACAAGGTCGGCCGTGATGAGCTTGGATGGAGCATACTGAATGCCTGCCCCCAGGTCTGCACTGGATCCAAACCTGTATTCATCCATATAGGAACGGTAGATATAGCGATAACCCCAGAATTTCTCCTGCACATTAAACTGAAGCATATCAAAAAGTCCGAACCAGGTTTTTATATTCCCCTTGCTATAGCTGAGATAGGCATTTTTAAAATAGGTGTAGCGCCTGATCAGGGCAAATTCCGAATCGTCATTGATACTCCCTATATCCAGCTTTACTTCGGCTGAAAAAAAGTCATCAAGATCTCTTTTATAACCGAAATAAGCCCGTTTGATCTCAAAGGCTGTAGCCGGATTATCAGCATCCAGGCTGTAATTGAAATGGCTGTAGATTTTGGCCGAAACAGTTCCCGGGGGAGGCTCCGGGATATCGTCCCGGGCCTTCAGGAATAGACAGGCTGTAAGCATTAACAGAAGCAGGCGGATCCGTTTCATGGGTCGAATTTTAGTCTGGACAATGTTAGCTATTTGGATTAATTAAACATAAAATTAATATTGTGATTTTAACATAAGCTTAATATTGGTCAGGCATTTGGACAAGCCTTCATTTTTATGCGCTGAAAAAATCTTGTACTTTCGTCTCAAATGCCCGAACAATAAGAACCATGCACCATGAACTGGAGTGATTTTAAAATATTGCTGGTAGACGATGAAAAGGACATCCTGGAGTTCCTGAGTTACAACCTGCGCAATGAAGGATTTGAAATACATACAGCTTCCAATGGCCGGGAAGCAGTCCGTATGGCTGTTGAGATAAAACCTCACCTTGTCCTGATGGATGTGATGATGCCTCAAATGGATGGGATTGCTGCCTGTGAAGAGATTCGTGGTAACAAGGAACTGGAGAACACCCTGGTGGCCTTTCTGACGGCCAGGGGAGAGGATTATTCTCAGATTGCAGGATTCGAAGCCGGAGGCGACGATTACATCACGAAACCCATCAAACCCAGGGTCCTGGTAAGCCGCATCAAGGCCCTTTTGAAGCGAAGGAGCATCACCACCGAAGATCCGGATGCCGGATCAAAAAACAGGATTGTTTTGGGTGACCTGGTCATTGATAAGGAACGTTACCTGATCATCAAAAAGGGAAAAGATATTTCTTTACCAAGAAAAGAGTTCGAACTCCTTTCTTTACTGGTCTCCAAACCTGGGAAGGTATTTACCAGGGAGGAGATTTTTAACCGGGTCTGGGGAGAGAACATCATTGTCGGAGACCGCACCATCGATGTGCATATCCGCAAACTTCGTGAGAAGATCGGAGAGGAAAACATCAACACGATCAAGGGAATCGGATATAAATACACCAAAATCTCCTGAGGAACTCCTAATCCAAGGTATCCAATTCCACTGTTTTATCAACCTTTTTCAGAGAATCAAACAGGTACATGTGGGCCTTCACAAGATGAACCACATTGAGCAGCAGCGTTTTGGTTTCTGAAAGAATCTCCATATAGGTAATACTTACCTTCACCCCCTTTTGGGTTTTTTTCAGGATTCTAATCCGGTTGAGCATGATTTCATTGGAGAGGTTGATCATTTCATCCCTCCGGGAAGTCAGTTCGCCAAAGCCATCCTTATCTCTGTTTTTCAGAAAATGAATGACGAAATTGAAAAACTCACTCATTTTGTCATTGAATTCTTTCAGTTTTTCGGTCTGCTCCTTATCAAGCGGATGGTTGTTGTCCAGGTGGTCAAAGGCAGGTTGAATGATATGGAGTAAAGAATTACTCATCTCCTTCATATAATCAACTACCTGTACATAGTGATGACCACTTACCGATTCAGTTTCCTTAAATTTCTTCAGGGTTTCAGGAATATTGGCACGGATCTCCTTGATATCTCTGCTCAGATGTTTGGCTTCCTTTCTGAGTTTCTTCAGCTCCTTGCGTTTCTCCTTGAAGAAATTGGAATAGGTCAGATAAAGTATTTTGGACACTTTGAGAATGGAGCTCTTGACCTCATCATCACACGACTTCAATACGCCGCCCGATGCAGTCGCCATTTCACTGTCCAGCCTCTCCTGTTTCTCAGTTTTTCTTTTATGGAATGCGTGGGTCCTGAGCAAGATAAAGATGGCAACTGCCAGAAGGATCAGTACCACCGGTAATTTTCCGAAAAAGATAAGTGTGGCAATGATGAAAGAGGCGATGAAAGCACTGAAAGCGGTAAAGAACCATCCTCCGATTACTGTCAGCACACCTGTAATTCTGTATACAGCACTCTCTCTTCCCCAGGCACCGTCGGCAAGGGAAGTCCCCATGGCAACCATAAAGGTGACGTAAGTGGTCGACAGGGGCAGTTTAAGAGACGTACCGAAGGCGATCAGGATACTCGCGACCACCAGGTTCACAGAGGCACGGACCAGGTCAAAGGCACGTTTTTCTTTCTTTTCTGTAATCGCCTTTTCTTCGTTAAACCTGTTTACAACGAAGCGTTTAAGAACAGGCGGAGTGATCTTTCTGGCGCTGTTGCTGATTTCAACCGCTCTTCGCACAATAAACCTGGCCAGTGATGAAGATCCAAATCGTTCGGATCCTTCACTCTGCCTGCTCAGGTCAACGGTGGTGGCAGTTACTGATTTTGCTTTCCTGGAGAACCTGAGGGTAAGCGTCATGATCATGCCTGCCGTAATAAGGAAATAGATGGGTGTGTTTACATTTTGCCGCAATGCTTCCATAAGGAAACCACCGGCATCGGTGCTTCCCGAGGCCATAAAGGCTTTGAAGGACGCAAACCCTGCCAGCGGGACTCCGATGAAGTTTACAAGGTCGTTCCCGGCAAAGGCCATGGCCAGCGCAAATGTACCAACCAGTACAGTTATTTTCAGTACATTGACCCTTGTCAGCATGGCGAGGATCTGGAAGAGGACAGTCCAGCCCGCAAAGCTGATCAACAGAATCCGCGTGGTATGCGTTTTGATAAATGTGAGCATTTCTTCAGAAACCAGCGTTGACCCTTTGGCCCCTTTCATCAGGAGGAAATAGAGGATCGCTGTAATGGCAAATCCACCCCACAACCCGGTCCAGTATTTGTGCGTTTTTCTTAGATTGAAGGAGAAAGCCAGCCTTACGATCCACTGGACGATCATTCCCACATTAAATGCAATGATCACCGACAGGAATATGCCAAAGATGATCATCACAGAACTTTCAATATTGATAAATGCGCTTAATCCATCCACAATGGCTTCGTCCCGGGTGATTTTATATATAGCAACAGCAACAGCCGATCCAAGGAGCTCAAATACGATGGATACCGTGGTTGAAGTAGGCAGGCCAATGGTGTTAAAAAGGTCCAGGAGCAGAACATCGGTAATCATGACGGCCAGAAAAATGATCATGATCTCGCTGAATGCGAAATGTTCCGGATGAAAGATACCTTTTCGTGCAACTTCCATCATCCCGTTGGAGAAAACAGCGCCCACAAGGACTCCGGCAGCAGCGATTGCCAGGATGATTTTAAAGGGTGCAGCTTTGGATCCAATGGCTGAATTGAGGAAATTTACTGCGTCATTGCTCACTCCCACAACGAGGTCGGATATGGCCAATAGAAAAAGGACGCCAACAATCAGAATGTAATACGCTTCCATTGAAATATCTTGTGATTAAAATTCAAAAATAGGGTATATGATCATACCTCCAATATTAATTTTATGTTAAGTTAAAGTAAACTTAAGGTTAGCAAAACACCAACTCAAGGTTGGTTTGGCGGTTTCCCCTATATTCGTGAAATAGATTTTCTTGCCTATGAAGGATCATTTAAACATTTCCCTGGTCCAGCCTGAGATCATTTGGGAGAATGTAGCAGCAAATTTGAAGATGCTGGATGGATTTGTGGATGCTGTCCCTGAAGATACAGACCTGGTCATCCTCCCGGAAACATTTGCCACCGGATTTACCATGAAAGCCCGTCAATTTGCAGAAGATCAGACTGGTCCCGTGGCCAGTTGGATGGTAAAAGTGGCTGCTGAGCGGAATCTCCATGTTACCGGGAGCCTGATTGTGAAGGACAGCGGGGAGATTTATAACCGGCTGCTCTGGGTTTCTCCCCGGGGATTGGAAGGATGGTATGACAAACGCCACCTGTTCCGCATGGGCAGGGAAGATGAACACTTCCGGCCCGGTGATGCCAGGAAGGTATTCACCCTGGGTGATTTCCGGATCCTGCCACAGATCTGTTATGACCTGAGGTTTCCGGTATTTGCCAGGAACCGGAACGATTATGACATCCTGTGTTATGTGGCCAACTGGCCTGCTCCCAGACAGCCCGTATGGATTGCTTTGTTAATGGCAAGGGCCATCGAAAACCAGGCCTATGTACTGGGAATCTCACGCGTAGGGACAGACGGGGACGGGGTGGATCACCTGGGCGGGACCTGTGTGATAAATCCCATGGGCCAGGTTGAGGGAGTACTTGACACACATCCCGGAATACTCCACTGTAGCATTGACTTGAAAAAAATCAGGGAATTCCGCGTGAAATTCCCTGTCTGGAAGGATGCCGATATGTTTTCTCTGGAATAGTTTTTCTGCAGTCCTTTAGCAGCCACAACCGCAGCCATGGCCGCTGTGGTCATCACAGTTTTCCTTGTCGTTGCAGGAACCATCACCACAGGAACCTCCTTCGCTTCCACATCCGCAACCACCGCCGGTACCGTGCACGTGACCATGGGTAAGTTCCTCTTCGGTTGCATTGCGAACTTCTGTGATACTTCCTTTAAAGAAAAGATCGTTCCCTGCCATGGGGTGGTTGAAATCCATCTCCACTGCTTCTCCTTCAATGGCAATAATCTTGCCGTTCAGTCGCCTTCCCTCCGTATCCATCATGGGAACCATATTTCCCACCTTCATCAGCTCTTCGTTGATCTTGCCATCCATTTCAAAAACAGAGACAGGTACATGTACAATGGCCGATTCGACCACCGGTCCATATGCATCTTCAGCATTGAGAAGGAATTCAAAATGCTCTCCGGCGGTCAACCCACTCAGGTTCTCTTCAAATTTGGGCAACAATCCCCCGGTACCGAACAGGAATGTAAGGGGATTTTCGGGGGTCAGCGCTTCAACTATTTCACCTTCAGGTGATCCTGACCTAAGTTCATACACAATAGAAACTACATTATCTTTCTCAGCTATCATTATTTTCGATTTTTTTAAAGGCACAAAGAAACTAAATATTTCCCTTAAAATAAAGCCGCCGCTTTTTCAATATGGATATTTAACAAGAAATTAAACCTTTCTGTTCAGTCCTGACCCGGAATTTCCTGGACAATCTCCTCGTTGGAGGGTTCCACAACCTGAAGTTCAGGATCCTGACTCGTTGTATTCCTGTAACGGATCAGGGCAACGGCCATGGTCATGCTGGATGCAAGGATCACCAGCAGGAGGATTCCTGTATTGAATTGCGCAACAACCAGTTCTTTAGGGATGGAGTAGAACAGCAATATGGTAATCAGGCCACGGGGAGCGAGCCAGATATCCGGAAAGATCTTTTTCCGGATGATCAGCCTGAAATAGATGTACCTGACTCCGAAAAGGATACCCAGAATCACCACACTAACCAGCCATACTTTCAGATCCAGAAGGCTGGACAGGAGGATGGTAAACCCGAAGATCACAAAAAAGAAAGTGCGGACCACAAAGGAGGATTCCAGTGTAATCATCTTGAAATTTTCGAAAATCCCGGCCATCTGTTCTTCGTCCAGTAACTTTTGAAGTTTGCCGGGAAAGAATATATGGCGGTTGGACAGGATCATTCCGAAAACCAGGATGATCAACAGGCTTGAAAGGTGAAACATTTTGCTCAGTGCATAGAGCAGGATCAGCACGGCGATCAGCAAAAATAACTTCAGTTCGGTCTTGATTTTCTGGAACAGGAAGATCAGGAAATAGCTTGCTGCCAGCGAAACCAGGACCGTCAGAGTCAGATTCAGCAATACCGAAAGGCTCATTTCACCAATTCCCTGGGTCTCCATACTGGAGATAAGGAAATAGAAGAGCATGATTCCCAGGATATCGGAAAAGGTGCTCTCGTAGATCATAAACTCCCTCTTCTCCTTGTCCAGTGACGAAACACTGGGAATGATAATGGCTGAACTCATGATGGAAAGGGGAACTGCATAAAGCAGGCCAGTGGTCAGGTTTACGTCCAGGTACAAGACCATCACACCACCCACAGCCAGGGCGGAAAGTATCAGGTTCCCCAGTGCGGTGAAGAATGCCCTGGAGATCAGCTTCCGCTTGTTACCCTCCAGCTCCAGGTCCAGTGAAGCTTCCAGCACGATCATGATCAGACCAATAATCCCGAGGACTTCGAGGATCGGGGTCATTTCGGGAACGTGAAGCCCAAGTGCATTTACAACTCCGTGCATGACCATCCCAAGCATGATCAGCAACAACACACTTGGAATGCTGAAGCGTTGAGCAATCAGGTTGAACAGGTAGGAGACGATTACAATGAGGGATCCGATGATCACCATGCCATTGGAGGAAAATTGGGTCAGTGCACTTAAGATGGCCATTTGTTCCATTAGAAGTATGCGTTAAAACCAATTCTGAATATGGGATTCGAGTAGGGTGATGCAGCAGATTCGTTCAGATTCCAGAGGATCATCAGGGAGACAGAGTTATACATGCCAATTCGCTGGTTGAATCCACCACCCACCAGGAACATGGGTTGCAAGTAGCGTTCGTCGTTTCCAACCGTGTCGTAGGCCCCGTTTTCCAGACTCATTTCTTCAAACTCCACGTGGACAAAGAGATCATTGAACAGCTTGATGGGCAGGAATTCTTCCGCGTGTGTGATCACTGCAAATCTGGCGAATCCTTTGATTCCCCCTACATGGGTTTGATATGCTGAAATGTAAGGAGTAGCCTTCCATGACTGGTAGATGTAGTGGGGTCCGAGCCCCAGTGAGAGCCTGTCATTGACATGATATCCCACCATTGGGGCGATTTCAATGTATGTGACCGATCCGAGGGAGAGCCAGAATTCGGGTATCAGGAAGAATTTTCCTTTCCGGTCGGGAGGTTCAGGCTGAGCTTGCAGATGCAGAAATCCGTAATAAACCAGGGAAATTATCAGAAAAAAACGCTTCATACCATCAGATCCTTCTTCGTACAATTATATGGAATTTATGTTTGATTGATTCCGAAAGAACCTATTTTTACATGAAAGCTTGAAACCCATGGTAATTATCATCACAGGAGCCAGCAGGGGCATTGGTGAAGCACTTGCACATGCATGTACGGAATCAGGTCATACCGTCATCCTGGTATCGAGAAACCGGCCCCGGCTTGAACAGGTGGAGGATGCCTGCAATGCCAAAGCAGGAAAAATTCTGGCCCACGCCTTACCCTTTGACCTGACTGACCTGAACGGTCTTGAGGAGGAATTTACTTCCCGGCTGAAAGGGATTACAGGGAGGGTGGACGGACTTGTCAATAATGCCGGGCAGCTCATCCGGAAACCTTTTGACCGGATCAGTGACCCGGAAGCCAAAACCCTGTTTGATGCCAATTTCTTTGCCCCGGCTCAACTGATCCGGATCTGCCTTCCGTTTATGAAGGATTCTGAACTCAGACATGTGGTGAACATCACCAGTATGGCAGGATTCCAGGGAAGTAAAAAATTCAGTGGTCTTTCCTATTACAGTGCTTCAAAAGCAGCACTCGGCAGCCTTACGGAATGCCTGGCGGAAGAGTTGAAGGAGGAGGGGATCAGGGTCAATGCGCTCTCCATCGGTTCGGTCCAGACGGAGATGCTGGCAGCTGCATTCCCCGATCTGAAAGCTCCTTTGAATCCGTCGCAAATGGCCGGTTATTTGAAATGGTTCCTGCTGGAAGGCTCAGCCTTTTTCAACGGAAAGGTCCTCCCGGTTTCCCTGTCCACCCCCTGATCCCAGATGTTTATTGTGAATCAAGTGCGTCAAGATCCAGCCCTTTCACCTGGTTTTCCGGGCTATACTCCCTTGCGGTGATACTGCCTTTCAACAGCATGGAACCATTGAGTGCCAGCGCACGCATTTCGTCTTCTCCCGGGTAGATGAATACCGGTGCAATAAAACCCACATGCTCCTTGATGTACCCTGTCAGATCAGGATTGTGTGCAATACCGCCTGTAATGATGATGGCATGAACCTCACCTCCCAGCACAGCGGACATGGCGCCGATCTCCTTGCTGATCTGGTATGCCATGGCTTCCTGGATCAACCTGGCCTTCCGGTTTCCTTCCCGGGCCAGTCTCTCCACAGTGTATGCATCTTTGTGTCCCAGATATGCAAAAAGACCGCCTTCCCCGGCGAGGATCTTTTTTACCTCATCCAGGGTACGGCCCTCCTGAAAGCAGTATTGAACCAGTGCCCCGGTAGGCAGGGTGCCGGATCGTTCCGGTCCGAAGGGTCCTTCACCATCGAGCCCATTGTTTACATCGATAACCCTTCCCTTTTTGTGCGCTCCCACTGTAATTCCACTGCCCAGGTGGGCGATGATCAGGTTCAGGTCTTCATATTCCATTCCTCGTGAGTGGGCATAGGTGCGGGCCGTGGATTTCTGGTTCAGGGCATGAAAGATGGAGATCCTGCGAAAATCCGGATGACCGCTGATCCTGGCTACATCCTGCAACTCATCCACAACCACCGGATCGGCAATATATGCCTTGGCATTGGGAAACTCAGAAATCAACCGGTGGGCAATCAATCCCCCAAGGTTGCTGGCATGATCACCCATCACACCCTCATGCAGATCTTTGATCATGGCCTCATTCACTTCGTAGATGCCCGATTCTATGGGCCGGATCAGTCCGCCCCGTGCAATGATCAAGCCCACAGAATCAAAGGGGATGTGGTTCTCTTTCACCTCCGAGAGTACCAATCCCAGTCTCATCTCCAGCTGATCTATCGTCTTTTTGTACCCCAGGAGTTCATCGCAGTCGTGCCGAATGGTCTTCAGAAACACAAACTTATTGGTCCTGAAGACCGCAATTTTGGTAGAGGTGGCACCGGGATTGATCGCCAGTATGGTATCAGCATCCATTTTAAGCTTGTTTTTAGCCCTTTTATCAGCTTTTTTTGAAATTATTGGCCGCTGCTGCCGCGAGGAGTATTGAATCGAATTTTGCCTGCTCTGAGTCTGACCTTGAAGTAAGTACGATGGGTACAGAAGCTCCCACTATCATGGAGGCTACCTTCGCTTTTGCGAAGAAGACAAGGGTTTTGTAAAGTACATTGCCCACTTCAATATCAGGCATCAGCAACAGATCTGTATCTCCTGCCACATCGCTCTTGATCTCTTTGTGTTTGGCGCTCTCCACCGAAACTGCATTATCGAAGGCCAGGGGGCCATCCACGATGCAATTCAGGATCTGGTCCCGCTGGTTCATTTTTGAAAGCAATGCTGCATCCAGTGTGGCATTCATTTCGGTATTCACTTTTTCAATGGCACCCAAGACAGCTACTTTGGGCAATTTGATGCCGAGGCTGTTGAGGATCTTGACCGCGTTATTGAGAATTGCGATCTTTTCGGCCAGTGTGGGTGCAATGTTCATGGCCACATCGGTTACAGCGATCAGCTTGTGATAAGTCTCCACCTCAAAATAGGCAAAATGGGAAAGAAGGTTGCCCGATCGCAGCCCGTAATCCTTGTTCAGAACAGCCCTGAGCATATCGGATGTCCCAACCTTTCCTTTCATCAGTACATCTGCTTTCCCGTCATGAACCATTTTAACCGACAGCATGACAGCATCCTGGGGATTATCTGCATGTATCATCTCAAACTTGCTGATGTCCAGGTTGAGAATCTCTGCCATACCCTGGGTTTTCTCTTTGTCTCCTACGAGGATCGGACGGACGATCATCTGCCTGGCTGCCTCAGTCACGGCGCAGAGGGAATGAGCATCCTCAGAGGCAGCAAGTACCATTTTTTTCGGTTTATGGTCCTTGTCTACCAGATCCTTCAACTGGGATAATTTTGTCAGCATGCCTTTGTGAGGTTTATCCTTGGTAATATTAAAAACACTTCTCCATGATTTTGAATGTATCCCTGGCAATCACAAGTTCTTCGTTGGTCTTCACTACAAGTGCCGTGACCCTGGAGTCGGGCTTGGAGATGATCTTGTCTTCACCCTTTACTCCATGGTTGTTGGGCTCATCGAAATCAAGCCCCAGGAACTCCATGTTCTGACAGATCATGCGCCGGATATTGAAATCATTCTCCCCGATGCCGCCTGTGAATATAACACAGTCCAATCCATTCATGATGGCTGTATAAGCCCCGATAAATTTCTTTACCCGGTACGCATACATGGTGAGTGCCAGGTTGGCACGCTCATTTCCTTCGTAATAAGCCAGTTCCAGGTCACGCATGTCGGAAGATATCTCTGAAATCCCCATCATCCCGCTCCGTTTGTTGATCAGGTTGCTGATCCCCTTCAGGCTTAAATGCTCCTTGTCGGCCAGGAACAGCAGCACGCCGGGATCAATATCCCCGGTCCGTGTCCCCATGATCAGTCCATCCACCGGCGTGAATCCCATGGAGGTATCCAGGGACTTTCCATGTTCAATGGCTGTGACCGAGGCACCGTTGCCAAGATGGCACGAGACCACTTTCATATCCCTGGTGTCCCTGTTCAGGATCTCACTGGTCCTTTTGTAAACATATTTATGACTTGTTCCATGGTATCCGTATTTCCTGATGCCATATTTTTCGTAATATTCTCTGGGAATGGCATACATGAATGCATGGGGAGGCATGCTCTGGTGAAATGAGGTATCGAACACTGCCACCTGGGGAATTCCCGGAAGCAGGTTATCCACGGAGATGATCCCTTTCAGGTTGGCAGGGTTATGCAAGGGGGCAAGGTCGATGCATGCTTCAATGTCCTGGATCACCTCTTTGGTAATAAGTACACTCTCCTGGTATTTTTCGCCACCCTGTACCACCCGGTGGCCTACGGCAGTTATTTCTTCGATACTGCTGATCACGCCATGCTCCTTGTGGACCAGTGCTTCCATGATCATATTGATACCGATCGTATGGTCCATGATCGGTGCTATTTGCTTATACTTATCTTTTCCTGTGGGCTTGTGGGAGATGACCGCATCGGTAAATCCTATCCTTTCCACCAACCCTTGTGCGATGACATTGGCCGTTTCTTCGCCCATGTTGAACATTTGGTACTTGATGGAAGAACTCCCGCAGTTTAAAACTAAAATGATCATGAATACGAATCCTTTATGTGAATAATTTTGCTTATTTTTTGTGTTTCTTGAGACCTGCAGCCTGGTTGGATGTAATGGCAACAAGGTTTACGATATCGCTCACTGAACATCCGCGCGACAGATCGTTGATGGGTGCAGCCATTCCCTGGAGCACCGGCCCGATGGCCTCAGCCTTGGCCAGTCGTTGCACCAGTTTGTATGCCACATTACCCACATTCAGGTCAGGGAAGATCAGCACGTTTGCATTGCCCTGGATGGGACTGTCCGGAGCCTTGCTGCTGGCAATGGTCTGGATCAGAGCAGCATCAGCCTGAAGCTCTCCGTCAATGATCAGTGTCGGGTCCATCTCCTTTGCCAGTTTTGTGGCGTTCACAACCTTGTCAACCATGGGATGCCGCGCACTTCCCTTTGTGGAGAAACTCATCATGGCAATCCTGGGTTCAAAGCCCAGGATGGAGCGGGTTGTAGCGGCTGTGGCCACAGCAATTTCAGCCAGCTGTCTTTCGTCCGGATCGGGATGAACGGCCCCATCAGCGAAAACGATGATTCCATCCTCTCCAAAGGAGTGATCCTGGAGTATCATGATAAATGCACCTGAAACAATGCTGAATCCAGGCATGGTTTTGACAATCTGAAAAGCAGGACGCAGTACATCACCGGTGGCGTTCCGTGCACCTGCGACCTCACCATCCGCATCTCCTGCCTTAATCATCAGGGTACCCAGGTATAAAGGATCTTCAACCAGTACTGAAGCCTCCTCCATGGTCATTCCCTTCTCTTTTCTCAGGCTATACAGCAGCTCGGTATACTCCTGCTTTTTTGCATGGTCCCTGGGATTAATGATGGTAGCCTTTTCAATGTTTTTCAAACCATACCGAAGGGCCTTCTTCTCAACCTCTGCAGGATCTGCAATCAGGTAAAGGTAACACAGCTTTTCACGTATGATGGCATCTGCAGCCATGACGGTTCTTTCTTCATCGCCTTCGGGGAGAACAATCCTTTGGCAATCCATGCGGGCATTTTGCCTTATTTTCTCAATTAAATTCATTGATTATCAGCAATTTGAGTTTCAAATTATACAGGCTTTAAAGGTAACTAAAAAATAGGATTATGAAACATCTTTTACAACACTATGGGCTCAGAACGGTTCACATTGAATTAAAAGTTCATTCCCTGAAGGGCCATACATCCTCTGGACTTTCTGTTATATTTGTCGGATGAATAAGAAATTCGATGAGCTTCGGGCCAGGCTTGACGGTGACTTGTTTACTGATAACATCCGCCTGATCATGTACGCAACGGATGCTTCTGATTATAAAGAGAGACCACAGGCAGTGGTGTATCCCAGGCATGAAGCAGACATCCGTGAATTGGTCAGATTTGCTTCAAAGGAGAAAGTCACCCTTATCCCCAGGGCTGCGGGGACATCGCTTGCCGGTCAGGTGGTGGGTAATGGGATCATTGTGGATGTCTCCAAATACATGTCCGGGATTCTGGAGATTAATGAAAAAGAGCGATGGGTAAGGGTACAACCTGCCGTTGTCCTTGATGAACTGAACATTGCTCTGAAACATACGGGGCTTTTCTTCAGCCCTGAAACCTCCACTTCCAACAGGAGTATGATTGGCGGGATGATTGGGAACAACAGCTGCGGACTGCATTCCATCGTACATGGGACTACACGGGACCATACCATCTCTGTCAAAGGGGTTCTGGCCGATGGTTCAGTGGTTGAATTCGGACCTCTGGACGATCAGATGCTGAACGAGAAACTGGAATTGGATAGCATGGAGGGTTCCATCTACCGTGAGTTACAGGAGATTCTGAAGGATCCTGAGAACCAGAAGGAGATCCTGGATCACTTTCCGGATCCCGGCGTGGTGAGGCGAAATACAGGTTACGCGCTGGATGAAATGCTTCAAAGCCCGCAATTCCTGGGTGATAAGGCAAAATACAAGGAATATAACCTATGCCGCCTGCTTTCGGGTTCAGAAGGGACGCTGCTGTTCATGACCGAGGCCAGATTAAACCTGCTTCCCGTTCCACCTCCCAACAAGGTCCTGATACCGGTTCATTTTAAATCCGTGATGGAAGCTATCAGGGGTAACCTGGTGGCACTCAGGCATAAACCCTCGGCTGTGGAATTGATGGATAAAACCGTCCTTGATTGTACGAAAGAGAACCATACGCAGAGGAAAAACCGCTTTTTTATTGAAGGTGATCCGGGTGCCATTCTGATGGTGGAGTTTGTGGATGACGATCTTCAGAAATTAAAGGAGCGTGCCGCTGAAATGGAAGCGGACATGAGAAAATCTAATCTGGGCTATCATTACCCGGTTGTAACGGGGGCCGATATTTCAAAAGTCTGGGGATTAAGGAAAGCCGGATTGGGTGTATTGGCCAATATTCCCGGGGATGGCCGGCCTGTATCTGTCATCGAGGATACCAGTGTAAATGTGGAGGTTCTGGAAGATTACATCACCGACTTCAACAAGATACTGGACGGATTTGGCCTGCAATGTGTTTATCATGCACACATTTCCGTTGGAGAACTTCATCTCAGGCCCATCCTGAACCTGAAGGATCCCAAAGACGTTCAACTGTTCCATGATATCGCACTGGAAACGGCAAAACTGGTAAAGAAATACCGTGGATCCCTGAGCGGGGAACATGGTGACGGCCGTTTGAGGGGTGAATTCATCCCCTTGATGGTAGGAGAGAAAAACTATGAACTTCTCCGCCGGGTAAAGCGGATCTTTGATCCTGAAGGCATTTTCAATGCGGGGAAAATTACAGATACGCCCCCCATGAATACATTCCTGCGGTTTAATTCTGACCAGGCCGCACCCGAGTTCGTAACTTTCTTTGACTATTCGAAGGAGGGAGGCTTCATGAAACTCATTGAAAAATGCAACGGGTCAGCTGATTGCAGGAAAACTGAGATCACGGGCGGGACCATGTGCCCAAGTTATATGGCCACACGGGATGAGATGGCCACCACAAGAGCAAGAGCCAATGTGCTTAGGGAGATGTTATCCAAGCCCGGTCAGTTGAAACCCTTTGATCAACCCGATGTTTACAAGGTCCTGGATCTTTGTCTCTCCTGTAAAGCGTGTAAGTCTGAATGCCCGTCCAGTGTGGATATGGCCAAACTGAAAGCTGAATTCATGCAGCACTGGTACCAGCATCACAGGGTTCCCCTGCGTACCCTTCTCATTGCTAATATCTCAGGCATTAACCGGCTGGGGATGTTGGTTCCGTGGATGTTCAATGCTGCAGTAACCAATAAATTCATGGGAAGGCTGATCAAGCGAATCCTGGGATTTGCAGTAGACAGGAGTATTCCCACCCTGGGTAAAACATCGGTCAGGCGCTGGGCCGGCAGACACCTTGATGCGCTGAACCAAAGCCTTAACCCGGATGCCCCGGAGGTCATCCTTTACCTGGATGAATTTACCAATTACAACGACACCTCCCTGGGAATCACTTCCATCAGGCTACTGAACAGACTGGGCATCAGGGTGATGATTGTGAAACACCCGGTGAGTGGCCGGACCTATATTTCAAAGGGGCTGTTGAAAAAAGCCAGGTTGATTGCCAGGAAGAATATTGCACTGCTGGCTCCGCTGGTTTCAGAGATCCGGCCCCTGGTTGGGATTGAGCCCTCTGCGATACTCGGTTTCAGGGATGAGTTTCCCGAACTGGTGGGAGCTGACCTGGCTAAGGAGGCCTCAGTGCTGGCCGGATTTAGTTACACCATGGAAGAATACCTCTTATCAGCACATGAGGCTGGTAAATTTGATTCATCCTTTTTTACCAGTGATGCAGCCAGACTTTTACTCCACGGACATTGCCAGCAAAAGGCCATAGCCAGTACCTTACCCACCATGAAACTACTCTCTATACCCGAGAATTATTCGGTATCTGAGATACCGTCGGGATGCTGCGGTATGGCTGGTTCTTTTGGTTATGAAAAGGAACACTATGATCTTTCCATAAAGGTAGGTGAGCTGGTGTTGTTTCCTGCAGTGCGGGAAGCCGGCAAGGAAACATTGGTTGTTGCTCCCGGCACAAGTTGCAGGCACCAGATTAAAGATGGCACAGGGACCACGGCCGGGCATCCGGTGGAAATTCTGTACAATGCATTGAAATAGAAATAATGAATTAGGAACTATGCTAAAGAAACTTCCTCTCTGGGCGAAGATTTTCATAGGTATGGGATTGGGAATTCTCTGGGGCCTGATCTCGGTTTGGACAAGCCTGGGAGAATTCACCACCAACTGGATTAAACCATGGGGAACAATATTCCTTAAGCTACTGAAGCTGATTGCAGTACCTTTGATCTTCGTCTCCCTTGTTAAGGGTATTTCAAGCCTAACGGATATAAGCAAACTCTCCAGGATCGGTTATAAAACCATTGTCATATATATTGGTACAACTTTATTCGCGACCACTGTGGGACTAACCCTGGTGAATATCCTGAAGCCGGGAGACGTCTTTCCCGATGAGAAACAGGAAGAGTACCGTCAGAAATTCAGCGGGCAGGTTGAACTCAAGCAGGAATCTGCCCAGGAGATTGAAAAGCAATCTCCGCTGCGATTTTTCGAAGATATGATTCCCGAAAATTTCTTCATGGCGGCTGGCGATAATTCCAAAATGCTGCAAATTATATTCTTTGCCATCCTTTTCAGCATCGCTCTGGTGCTGGTTCCCGGTGAAAAGACTGATGTGGTCAAGGATTTTTTTGACGGGCTGAATGATGTGATCCTGAAGATTGTGGACCTGATCATGCGGTTCGCACCCATTGGTGTCTTCGCCCTGATGGCAGCCCTGGTGGTTGACTTCTCGGGAGATGCGGATATTTTTACCGCACTGGGGATGTATATGGTTACTGTGATTGCCGGATTGTTTGTCCTGATCATCGGTTTCTACCCCTTGTTGATGAGATTGTTCGCCCATACACGCACAATTGATTTCTTCAAAGCGATCCTTCCGGCACAGCTTGTGGCTTTCACCACCAGTTCAAGCGCAGCCACACTTCCCGTTACATTGAAGCAGGTGATCAATGAATTGAAAGTTTCCAGGCCCATTGCCAACTTCGTGCTGCCGGTAGGGGTAACCATTAACATGGACGGGACCAGCTGCTACCAGGCCATTGCTGCTGTTTTTATCGCACAGGTATTTGGCATTGACCTGACCCTGATTCAACAGCTCACAATCATTCTGACCGCCACATTGGCCTCCATCGGGACTCCCGGGATACCGAGCGGCTCCATTGTGATGCTTATCATTGTTCTAAATTCAGTTGGACTCCCGATTGAAGGATTGGCGCTGATTCTGGGTGTGGACCGGCCCCTTGATATGTTGCGAACCGTGGTAAATATTACAGGCGATTCGACAGTAGCTTCCATGGTGGCCCGTTCAGAGGGCGAATTGGGCTAAATATACCCTAAAAGTATTTTTTCATCCGGATGTTTCAATTCTGCCGGAAACGGATTCTGCATTTATTCTACTATTTTACAAGGATTTGGCGCTGATTTCCCAGAAAACAACCTTCTGAGAATTCCATATTTAATGCTTCTCGGCAGGGCAGGGGAATAGGTGGCTCAGAAGTTAGGCAACCTGCTATTTTTTGTCGATGGTAACCCATATACTGAAGAAGCAGCTTTTTTAGGTTGGCGTAAACGCTTTAGGAAATGAAAAGCAGATAAGAAACAGATTACAAATGTATACACATCAGAGCTTGTTACATTTGTAATATATAGAATAAAGCTTAATAATTTACAAGATAAAACAAATATGAACCCTAAATCATGTTACATATGTGATTCACATAATGACCACTTACAATTTGATATTTGATAAATATAACGTAATCATAATCAAATAAATAAAGGATTTATATCAAGCATATATCCCAGATAATCTTTAATAATCATATAAATTCAGGTTACAGATTGATATTTTTAAGAATTAATCTATAGAATACCAGTATATTATAGAATATAAGTAATATTTTAGTTTACATAGCCCGATAGACTGCATTTTCGGACGTTAATGGAGGATTTCGTGACTGATATCGGGCTCGCTGTGCTTTCCGAAAGACTC
>Ga0315535_1000074_pt1 | contig 58932 bp, 58 predicted proteins | sample SalMarSW160220MG_2_FD_203092 | JGI IMG/M metagenome (GOLD analysis project Ga0315535, IMG submission 203092) | Salt marsh sediment microbial communities from the Plum Island Ecosystem LTER, Massachusetts, United States - Salt Marsh Sediment SW1602-20 ... | reverse complement strand
AAACACTGGAGGAAAAATGCAGCATGCCAGAATATTTAGTCTTGATGAAGTTGAACCCGGGAAAACTAGTAGACACCCTAGGCGACATACGCAAAATGGAGGAAAAACCCGTCACCGGCGTGGACCTCTGCTACAGCATGAACATCTTCGGAGCCTGGGACGTCGGCATCTGGATCAACGCCGAAAACAGCTCAGAAGTACTCGAATTCGTTCAGAAAAAAGTGAAAAACCTCAACGGAGTCACCGACGTATACACCGTGCCCACATTTCCCCACGGAAACGGAGTCAAGAACGCAAAAACCTCAGAAGAGCAAAAAGCCCCTTTAGGAACATAAAAAAGCGCAAAACCCCCACCAAGGTTCAATGACACCCACAAAACCACGACCACTTTCATCATCTTTCGTTTCTTAACCTCGTTAGAACAGCCTCTGCTTGCTAAGAGGGGTCTTGCAGTTAAGTTACACAGCACTGAGCGGCGTCAAAGTTTTGAAACCGATGTGGAGCGTTGATTCGCAAGAGTTAAGTCAAATCAGAAAAAACAAAAAGTGTGCGACAAGTGAAATCTATGGCAGAAACTGAAATCTTGCCACAGAAAATAGTTGAAACGAGGACCATTATTCTTAAATCTAGGTTTGACCCGAACCGAGTGAGGCTGCAGGGCGAAAAATTGAAGACCAGTTTTTTCGCCAGATTTGGCTTCCTGAAGCCTGAACCCAGAGAAATACTGCTTGTCGCTTTTAGCAAGTACTATGAACCTTACATTCTGATCGGCGGGAAGTACTCTATTGATTATTGCAAGAGACATAATTACGCGCTCAAGGTTGAAGATAGAACACAAGCACTTTTTATTGATGGCAAAAAGCTGAAACCCGAACCTATGTCTCTGGAAGACAAAGCTAGAGTAATTAAGCTTGCGGGGGAAGAGCATTCCCATTACGAAAACGAAACATACGTTATTCTTGATAGAATGCTGCAGGAAGTTTCCTCCGACCATCTGTTTTTCGCCCCTTTTGAAAACGAGCTGGAAAGTCAACCAGCGGTCGACTTCGATTTAAGGAAACTCCAAATCTCGTTAGAAGAAGAAATCACTTTTCTCCGTTCCAGAGTCGCTAAACGACCTGCAGATGTCGCCGAAATCATCAGAGAAAACTTCGAAATCAACGAACGCACCATAATTTACAGCCCTGTTTACGAACTCACTTACAAAAACATGAAAAACGGAAAAAACGTCACCGCAATAATAAACGGCATAACCGGCGACATGATTTTAGGTAAATTTGACGTTCGGTTATCCAAGAAGGTCAGTGACCCTAGGGTTTCTGAAAATCTTCCCGTCGTACAAAAACGTTTTTTTAGAGTTAAAACAGAGCAACCGCATGCCCACGCCGACTCCTACGTTTCAAATTCAGTTAGCAAAGGTCTGACTGAAAATCTCATAGTTGAAGAAAAAGTAAACAAAACTGCAACTAACCCGCAGCAAGCGTCAAGTGCTTTCAGTTTCAACGCGGAAAAAGCGACGCACACGGCATCCGACTTCATGACGCGTTTGGGTTACAAGCAAGGTCAAATTCCGACCAAGATGTATCTGGAAGGGGAATCTGATGTTGTGGAACTTCAACTTCAACACGGAACTGCCAGGGTACAGATTGACCCCAAAACAAAGGAAGTTAAAGAATATGAAATTCAAGAAACAGAGGCACAACAAGGTTTTTTCGCATCAAAAAGAAAAGTCCTATTGTTTCTTTCCTCAATTATCACAATTGTTGTTGTTCTAAAACTTATGAACCTTTTATAGTCTACACCTTGTTAAGAAAACAAGGCATTGCACGATAGCGATATGAACGCATAGAAGAAAAATCATCGGATTCATTTTTGTGGTAAAAAAGAAAAAAAGGAGGGATTACCAGAGTTTTATTGGACCTAAACGTCTTTCGCGTTTATGTAGAAATGCGCTTTCAACTCCAGTGACAACAGCGGTCACTGAAACGGAGCCCTTTAGTTCTTTGTCAACTCTTGCGCTTCTGTGACCAATTCGCAGCATGACTTACTGGTGGCGGTTCAAGGACTTAATGCTTTTGGGTCGTGTGACTAGCTGCTCGGAACAGTCTATACCCCCCCTTATTTAAAGGCTGAAACGCGGGTTGAATTTCTAAAACGCAGCTTCGCATCATGCCGCCAATACGGACCTACCCCCTCGTTTTCTGCCTGAATGCGTTGCGGATAGACCCCCTATCGTTTTCTGCATACAATTTCTAATAGGCTCCAAATATACTCGGGCTGCCAATGAAAAGGGCATAAAGAATAGCCCACGAAATGGTTCAGGCTGGCTTTTTGGTTTTTCACCTTCAGCCAACAGCAGAAAACAGTCCCTTAAGAACCCTCACGAAATTCACCAATTTACAAATTTTAGAAGCTTTCGGCTGTTTTGGGTGGATTTGGGAATCGTAAATTTTATATGTTGGCGGCTGGTTCTGCTTTGGTTTGAATGTGATGTAAAATGGGGTATCGTTTTATTTAGCGGATTCCCTGATAAGATAAGAGTTTTTGACACCACCCTACGTGATGGTGAACAAACCCCCGGAGTTTCCTTGACGCCTGAAAACAAGTTGCGAATAGCGCAGCGGCTGGACGAGCTTGGCGTAGACGTGATTGAAGCGGGTTTTGCGGCGGTTTCTGAAGGCGAACTTGAAGCGGTGAAGCTTATTGCTGATGCTGGTTTGCGAGCGGAGATTTGCAGTGCGTCCCGAGGCGTTCGCGGTGACATTGATGCTGTGGCTAAAGCTGGAGCAGACAGCATACACCTCATCATACCTGTTTCGGATTTGCATATCAAGGCGAAGCTGCGGAAGACCCGAGAGCAGGTGCTGGAGATAACGCGGAGCATGGTTAAGTACGCCAAAGACTGCGGGTTGGTGGTGGAGCTATCGGCTGAAGACGCTACAAGGGCGGATTTCGAGTATCTGAAAAAAGTGTTCTCCACTGGAATTGAGGCTGGTGCTGACCGCGTGGTTGCATGCGATACGGTTGGCGTGTTAACGCCTGAGCGCAGCTTCGAGTTCTACGGGAACTTGCGGAAGGCGCTTGACGTGCCAGTGGTGAGCGTGCATTGTCACAACGATTTTGGCATGGCAGTGGCGAACACGATTGCTGGGTTGCGGGCTGGCGCGAACCAGTTCCATGCGACCATAAACGGGTTGGGCGAACGCGCTGGGAACGCTTCTCTGGAGGAAATCGTGGTTTCCTTGATGGCGTTGTACAAGTTGAAGTTGGACATAAAGACAGAGAAGCTGTACGGCATTTCGCAGTTCGTGCAGCGCTTGACGGGCGTTTACGTGCAGCCCAACAAAGCCATCGTGGGCGAGAACGCGTTCACGCACGAGTCCGGCATCCACACGCAGGGCATGCTCGCGGACACTTCCACTTACGAGGCTATAGCCCCTGAACTGGTGGGCGGAACACGGCGACTAGCATCTGGGAAGCATTCAGGTTCAGCGGGGATAAACGCAACCTTACGCGACATGGGCTTGACACCCAACGAGGAGCAGCTGGCGGAAATTTTTGAGCGCGTAAAATCCGTCGGCGACAAAGGCAAACTTGTCACGGACGCGGACCTGCTGGCGATAGCTGAAAGCGTTTTGGGCTTAGGCAAAGAGAAGCCCATCCAGCTTCTGGAGGTAACGGTGGTCAGCGGCAACACGGTTACGGCAACCGCTTCAGTCAGGCTGAAACTCAATGAGAAAGAAGTCACAGGCGCCGCCATGGGCGTAGGACCCGTGGACGCAGCCATAAACGCCGTGAAAAAAGCCATCGCGGAAGTGGAGCCGATACTGCTGGAGCAGTACAACGTCAAAGCCATAACGGGCGGAACAGACGCCATGGTCGAAGTGATGGTGCGCATGCGCAAAAACGGAAGAACAGCCACAGCCATGGGCGTACGCGAAGACATCGTCATGGCAAGCATGGACGCGGTGATAGGCTGCATGAACGTGCTAACCACAGACTACAACAACAAAAACGCAAAGTAGCCAAACCAAACACCAAAAAAACAATCCCACATTATTTTGACACCACAAACTTTTTAAATGAAAAACAAGGCTATCTTAAGGTACGTGAGGTTTCACGGAGGACTGTAAAATGAGGGATCGACACCTCAATAGCTGGGATCGATGGGTACTTATTCTCTAAACATCCTAGAACACCCCCTGAAAACACCTCAATTCTACAAGCAACCAAAACCTTTGGCAATCCTTTTTTAAACAAGTTTTCAAGTAATGAGGTAGAACAAACATGACCAAAATGTCAGGAGCAAAAGCTCTAATAAAATCCCTTGAACGCCAAAACGTAGACGCGATGTTCGGCATCCTAGGCGGCGCCGTCCTCCCCATCTACGACCACCTATGCAAATCCAAAATACGCCACATACTCTGCCGCCACGAACAAGGCGCAGCCCACGCGGCTGATGGCTACGCACGAGCCAGCGGCAAAGCAGGGGTATGCATGGCAACCAGCGGACCAGGCGCCACCAACCTCGTCACAGGCATAGCCAACGCCTACATGGACTCCGCACCCATCATAGCGCTAACGGGACAGGTGCCCACAGGCGGCGTCAACACGTCCTACATGATAGGCAGAGACGCTTTTCAGGAAGCAGACATCATAGGCATAACCACAGCCATAACCAAACACAACTTCCAACTACGCACAGCCGCGGAAATCCCGAAATGCATCAAAACCGCCTTCTACATAGCCACCACAGGCAGACCCGGACCCGTCCTCATAGACTTCCCGAAAAACGTGCAAACCGAAATCGCCGACATAGACTTCTCAAACGGCATCCAAATCCGCGGATACAAACCAACATCCAACCCGCATCCGCTACAGATAAGAAAAGCCACAGAACTACTGGCGGAAGAAGAACGCCCAGTCATCCTAGCAGGCGGCGGAGTCATAACCGCCGACGCATCCCCCGAACTGCTACAGACGGCAGAACTGCTCCTAGCGCCCGTAGCCACCACGTTCATGGGCAAAGGCGCCTTCCCCGAAACCCACCCCCTATCCCTCGGAAGCATAGGCATGCACGGAAACCCAGTCGCCAACAAGCTGCTCTGCGAGGCAGACGTAATGCTGGCAGTCGGCACAAGATTCTCAGACCGAGCCACCGGACAACTAGACCACTTCTGCGCACCCACCAAGAAAATCCAAATCGACATCGACACCGCAGAAATCGGAAAGAACGTAGACGTGGACATCCCCATCGTGGCTGACGCCAAAAAAGCCCTGCAAGCCCTAAACGAACGGCTGGCGAAACAGCTGAAAAAGAAAACAGCCACCGCATGGACAAAACGCGTCAAAGAAACAAAAGCCCAGCTAAACCCCCCAGCCAAGAACACAAAAGAGCTGAAACCGAAAGCGCTACTGCAAGAACTGAGGAAACTGCTGCCTGAAAAAGCCATAGTCACAACCGAAGTCGGCCAAAACCAGATGTGGGCAGCCCTATACTTCAACGCGCTAAAACCAAGAACCTTCATAAGCTCAGGAGGCCTAGGCACAATGGGATTCGGCTTCCCCGCCGCCATAGGCGCCAAAGTCGCCTGCCCCGACCGCCCCGTCGTAGACATCGCCGGAGACGGAAGCTTCCGCATGACCGAACAGGAACTGGCCACCAGCGTCACAGAAGACATCCCAGTCATCGTCATCGTCCTGAACAACTCGGTGCTGGGCATGGTCGCCCAATGGCAACGCATGTTCTTCAAAGGACGCTACTCAGCCGTCAAACTCGGCAGCGTACCAGACTTCGTCAAGCTGGCAGAAGCGTACGGAGCACAAGGCTTACGCGCAAGATCCATCCCAGAGTTCACCAAGGCGGTGAAAACAGCGTTAAAGAGCGACGTGACCACGGTCATTGACGTGCCAATCTCGATGGAGGAGGACGTGGTGCCGATGGTGCCTCCAGGCTGCGGAATAAACCAACAGGTAGGAGATTACTAAAATGGAAAGCAAAAAAACCCGGGTGATCGCCGCGCTGGTGGAGAACAAGCCCGGCGTCCTGCACAGCGTATCCAACATGTTCCGAAGAAGAGGCTTCAACATCGAAAGCATCACGGTCGGACGCACCGAACAGGAAGACCTGTCCCGCATGACCATAACCGTCAAAGGCGACGAAAAAACCCTGGAGCAGATAGTCAAGCAGATGAACAAGCTCATAGACGTCGTGAAAGTCAGCCAGCTGGAACCCGAAAACATCGTAACCCGCGAGTTAGCCCTCATCAAAGTCAACATCCCCGACAACAAAAGCCGATCCGACGTCATAAACTGCGTGGACGTGTTCCGAGGCCGCGTGGTGGATGTCTCACCCGAAGCCTTAACCATAGAGATAACGGGCACACCCGACAAGATAGACGCCTTCCTCAACCTCATGAGGACATATGGCATAATGGAACTCGCAAGAACGGGTTTAACGGCGCTCGCGCGAGGAGTCAGATCAATCCGAATCGAAGAGTGACCGCGAAAGCCCTCACTTCCCCATTATTCGAGATAAAACACACCCTAAAATTAACCATGGAACAGAGGAAAAACCATGAACATAACAGAAAAAATCTTGGCTAAAGCATCCGGAAAAAACCAGGTGCAACCCGGAGAAATCGTGGACGCCAACGTGGACATGGTGATGATTCACGACCTAACTGGACCTTTAGCCGTAGAAGCCTTCAAGAAGATAGGCGTAGAAAACGTTTGGGATAACAAAAAAGTAGTGGTGATTTTGGACCATCAGGTTCCAGCCGAATCGATCAAAGCAGCGGAACTTCACAAGATGATGCGGAAATTCGCCCAAGACCAGCAGCTGCGCATCTATGATGTGGGCAAAGGCGGAATCTGCCACCAAGTAATGCCCGAAAAAGGCCACGTCCTGCCAGGCACAGTCATAGTGGGCGCTGATTCGCATACCTGCACTTACGGCGCCTTCGGAGCTTTCGCCACAGGCATAGGCTCCACAGAAGCCGCAGCGGTCTTAGCCACGGGCAAAATCTGGCTGAAAGTTCCCGAAGCCATCAAAATAAATGTGCACGGGCGATTCCAAAGGTACGTCGCACCCAAAGACCTGATCCTGCACATAATCGGCAAGCTGGGCGCTGGCGGCGCAATATACAAAACCGCCGAGTTCAGGGGTCCAACCATACGCGACATGAGCATAGCGGGTAGAATGACGCTGTGCAACATGACCGTGGAGATGGGCGCCAAAAACGGCATCGTAGAACCCGACGAAGCCACCCGCAAATTCCTAGAAGGAAGAACCACCAAAATGTTGCCACCGTTTGAATCGTTAATAAGCGACCCCGACGCCATGTATGAGAACACCATCGACATCGACGTGACAGACCTAACGCCGCAAATCGCCTACCCGTCTTCCGTGGATAACGTGAAACCTGCTTCCGAAATGAGCAACGTAACGGTGGAGCAAGCGTTCATAGGCTCCTGCACCAACGGGCGAATCGAAGACCTGCGAGTGGCAGCGGAAATCCTGAAAGGCAAAATGGTCAAAGACGGAGTGAGAACACTGGTGATCCCCGCGTCCCAAGAAGTGTACCGGCAAGCGCTGAATGAAGGCTTGATAGAAATCTTCACCGACGCGGGCGCTTTAGTGTGCGGATCAACATGCGGACCGTGCTTGGGCGGGCACATAGGCTTACTAGCTACCGGCGAAACATGTGTAAGCACTTCAAACCGCAACTTCATAGGCAGAATGGGCAGCAAAGAAGCAAACGTTTACTTGGCATCTCCAGCCACCGTAGCCGCATCCGCCATAACGGGCAAAATAACTGACCCGCAAGAACTGGAGGCGCAGAAAACATGAAAGTAACAGGAACCGCCATAAAATTTGGAGACAATGTAGATACAGATGTGATTCTGCCCGGAAAATATTTGGTGCTGATTGACCCGCATGAGTTGGCAAAGCACGCAATGGAAGGATTGGATCCTGCGTTCCCCGAAAAAGCAGCGAAAGGTGTTATCGTGGTGGGCGGGAAAAATTTTGGTTGCGGCAGCAGCCGAGAGCAAGCGCCCTTAGCGCTGAAGTACGCGGGCGTAAAATGCGTGTTGGCAGACTCGTTTGCGCGCATATTCTTCCGAAACGCCATAAACATCGGCTTACCCGTAATCGAGTATAAGGGCATCTCAGCCGCCGTAAACAAAGGTGACGAGGTGGCGGTGAACCTCGAAGCTGGAACCATACAAAACCTGACACACGGCAAAAGCTTTCAAGCAGCCAAACTGCCACCGTTCATCCAGGAGATTCTGGCGGACGGAGGCTTAATAGAGAACTTACGCAGGAGACTGAACAAGAAATGACCGAGTACAACATATCCCTGATACGAGGTGACGGCATAGGTCCAGAATTGACCGACGCCACCCTGAAAGTACTGGAAGCAGTCCAGACGAAATTCGGCTTAAAACTCAACATGGTTGAAGCGGAAGCGGGAGACGCATGTTTCGAGAAGAGAGGCGTAGCCCTGCCTGAAGACAGCATACAGAAAATCAAGGAGTCAAACGTGTGCCTGAAGGGTCCTGTGGGCGAAACCGCCGCCGACGTAGTCGTACGGTTACGGTTGATGTTTGACCTATACGCTAATCTGCGCCCCATAAAAGCGTATCCAGCCGCCGCAGTGGCGCGACCTGACATTGACATGTTTTTCGTCCGAGAGAACACTGAGGACGTTTACAAGGGGCAAGAGTTCACTATAGGCACCGACACCACCATCTGCCTAAGAGTCATCACGCGCAGAAGCTGCGAGCGCATAGCCCGCAAAGCTTTCGAAACCGCGCGACGGCGCAACGGCAAAAAGAAGGTCACCGCCATACACAAAGCCAACGTCATGCGCGTCACAGACGGCCTATTCGCAAGCGTCTGCCGAGAAACCGCCAAACAGTACCCCGACATCGCCTTCAACGAGTTGTATGTTGACGCGGCATCCATGCGACTCATCAAGGAACCACAGGACTTTGATGTCCTCCTGACCTGTAACATGTTCGGCGACATCCTTTCCGACGAAGCGGCGCAACTCATCGGCGGGTTAGGCATGGCACCAGGCGCGAACATAGGGGACACTTTCGCGCTTTTCGAGCCGATCCACGGTTCCGCCCCCAACAGGGTAGGCAAGCAAACCGCCAATCCCCTATCGATGATTCTGGCAGCCAAGATGATGCTGGACTGGTTGGGTGAACGGCACAACGACGCGAAGTGCTTAGAAGCAGCAAACGCCATAGAAGAAGCTGTAGTGGCGACGCTGCGTGCCCGCAACACGGTTCCAGACTTGGGCGGTAAAACCACGACGATTGGCATGGCTGAAGCCATAGCCGCTGAGATTTCAAAAATGAAAAGGTGAATTTGGCATGACCGTAAAAAGCTCGGATTATATACGAATTTTTGACACTACCCTACGTGACGGCGAGCAAAGCCCGGGGGTTTCCCTGACTTTTGACGACAAAGTCGAGATAGCCAAACAACTGGCTCTGTTGGGCGTGGATTCGATTGAAGCTGGGTTTCCCGCGTCGTCGGATGGCGAGAAGAAGGTTGTGAAAGAAATTGTTCATCAAAAATTGGACACCGAAATCATTGCTTTATCACGTTGCAACAGAAAAGACATTGAAGCCGCCATCGAAACGGATGTTCCAGCGATTCATGTTTTCATCCCTACCTCGCCTGTGCAGATGAAGTACGCGGTTAACATGACGCCTGAGCAGGTGGTCGCAGCCGCCGTGGATTCCATCGAATACGTCAAAAAACACGGTTTAGTCTGCGAGTTTTCGCCGATGGATGCCACGCGAACTCAGGCAGCCTTCTTGAAGCAGATTTGCCAAGCCGCAGAGAAGGCGGGCATGGACAGGCTGAACGTTCCAGACACCGTCGGCATCATGATTCCCCGAACCATGGGCAAGCTCATCGCTGACCTGACGAAAGCTGTGAAGACGACGATTAGCGTTCACTGTCACGACGACTTCGGCATGGCAGTCGCCAACTCTTTGGCTGCGGTGGAAGCAGGCGCCACCCAAGTTCACTCAACCATCAACGGCTTAGGCGAACGCGCAGGAAACGCCTCGCTGGAGGAAGTCGTGATGTCGTTGCACATGCTCTACAAGCTAAAGACGCGGGTGAACACGCGTTTACTGTACAGCACTTCCCGAATGGTCGCCGCGTTGACTGGACTGCCGGTGCAGGCAAACAAAGCCATTGTAGGCGAAAACGCCTTCGCACACGAATCAGGCATCCACACGAGAGGAGTAACTGTTAAGCCTTTAACGTTTGAGCCGATAAAACCCGAAACCGTCGGGCGGACAAGGAAGCTGGTGGCGGGGAAACTGGCTGGAACCCGCGGTATCAAAGCTGAACTCGAAGAAATCGGCATCCACCCCAGCGACGAGCAACTGAAGGAGATTGTGCGGAGGGTCAAAGGCTTAGGCGACAAAGGCAAGATGGTAACGGACGCGGACTTGCTGGCGTTAACGTCGGCAGTCATGGGCGAAGTCATCAGCGAAGAAAAAATCGTTGACCTCTGCGACCTAGCGGTCATGACAGGCATCAAAGTCATACCCACAGCCTCAGTAAGGCTAGTCTTGGACGGACAAGAGTACAGTGCAGCTGAAACAGGCGTCGGACCCGTTGACGCCGTGCTGAAAGCCATTCAAAAGTTGACGAATAATCTGGAGCAAATCAGACTGAAAGAGTACCGACTCGAAGCCATCACAGGCGGCTCAAACGCCGTGGCTGAAGTGGTCATAAAAGTCGAAGACGAGAAAGGCAATATCGTCTCGGCGCGTGCAGCCCGAGAGGACATCGTGATGGCAAGCGTTGAAGCCATGATAAACGGCATAAACAAGTGCCTAATAAAAAACAGAAAGCTGGGAAGCAAAAATTGAAAGTAGCCTTCCAAGGAGAGAGAGGCGCCTACAGCGAAAGCGCAGTCTACACCTATTTCGGCGACGAGGCGGAAGTTAAGCCCTGCAGAGACCTCACCGAAGTCTTCAAAAGCGTAAATAAACAAGAAGTGCCAGTCGGCGTCGTGCCCGTAGAAAACAGCTTGGAAGGCAGCGTAAACCAAACCTACGACCTTTTCCTAACGCACAACCTGAAAGTCTCAGGCGAAATCATCATCAGAATCTCCCACTGCCTCATAGCGAACCCCAGCACAAGCTTGGAAGCGGTAAAAACCGTTTACTCGCACCCTCAGGCTCTGGCGCAGTGCCGCAGCTTTCTCGAACGCTTAGGCAGCGAGCTTATTCCGACCTACGACACCGCAGGCAGCGTAAAAATGCTCAAAGAAAAAGGACTGAAGAATGCCGCTGCCGTAGCCAGCGAAAAAGCCGCAGAAATCTACGGCATGAAAATCCTCGCCCGAGAAATCGAAGACACCCCAACAAACTACACAAGATTCTTCGTCATATCCAAAGAGGACGCAGCAGAGACGGGAAAAGACAAGACATCCATAATTTTCGCCGCCAAGCACAAACCCGGCGCACTCTACCACGCGCTCGAAGAATTCGAGAAACGAAACATAAACCTCACAAAAATCGAATCCAGACCGACAAAGCAAAAACCATGGGAATACAACTTTTACCTCGATTTCGAAGGACACAGAACCGAAGAAAACTGCGCCGAAGCGCTGAAAGCCCTGCAAGAAAAGGCGGCGTTCCTGAAAATTTTAGGCTCATACCCCAAAGCCGAACAGCCCAGCGTTTAAGCCTCAGCAGCCTCTAACATCTTGTACATGATTTCGTATGATTTTTCGTAGTCACCGCTTGCTTTCATAAGCTTCTTCTTCAAAAAGTCCATCTTGGCAGCAACAGCCTCCGGGTTCCTCTGTTTGATCAGGGTTAACCACTCGCGTGCCTTTTCAATAACCAGCTTTTCAAGCTTCTCCATCTCTGGAAGACTAAACTGAAGGCTGGAGAACAGTCCAGGGTTTTCCATGGCTGTAGCTTCAGCCAAAATAAATAACATCCTGTACGTGGTGCCCGCGACGTCCTTGGTTTCGGGATAGGTATCCTGTTCAAGCAGCGTATCACAGGCAACCAACCCTAAGAAATGAGGCAAGCCGAGGACAACTGACATTAACTCATCGTGTTTTTTAGGGGACATGATGAAGACGCGCGCGCCCACCTTTTCCAGCCACTTCCGGTATTTCTCAGCAAACGCCTCTTCTTCAGCATTCGTGGGCGTGAGAATGTAGGCTTTGTTTTTGAGGCTTCGGCTGCCTGGACCAAAAACAGGGTGGGTTCCGAGAACCAAAGCCTTCCCAAGATACTGGTGCATGACCTTCACGGACTGCTCTTTAATGGAACAAATATCGACAACCGTCTGGCCTTCGCGAACGTTCGGCGCGATTTTCTTAACCACTTCTTCAAAGGCGTCAATTGACACGCATATAATGACGTTATCAGCCTTCTTGACCGCATCCGCTAAAGTGGCGGTTTCAACGCCAAGCTCTTTGCCTAATTTGGCTAATTTTTCCTTCTTTCTGCTTGAGAGGATAACCTGTTCGCCGTTTTCCTTGCAGAACTTCGCAAACCATACGCCCATTTTTCCCGCGCCAATTATGGCAGTTTTCATTCCACTGCCTCGCAAATCTTGTTCAAGGCTATGAGCAGGTCGTCGCGGGGCGCGGTCAAAGAGATCCTGAAGTGCTCTCTGTAATCGCCGAACGCTGTTCCAGGCGCCACCGCAACGCCTTTGTCAAGCAGGCTCAACGTGAACCGTTCCGAATCTAATCCGCGTCGCCTTGGAAACAGGTAGAAGGGAGCGCTGGGTTCTGAAAACTCCAGTTTCGACTTGGAAAGCATGTCTGAAGCAAGCTTTGCTCTTTCACGGTAAACATCCCTTACTTTCTCCGTAAGCTCGGTCCGTAATTCCAGCGCCTTCAACGCTGCTTCTTGGATGAAAACTGGAACGTTACTGATTGTCACCTGGTTCAGCCTGCCAAGTTTTCCAATTAACTCGGTGTTGGCAATTACGTAGCCGATTCGCCATCCCGTCATCGTGAACGTTTTGGAAAAACCAGTGACGAGTATGTGGTCGCCGCCGTACTCCAGAATTCTTTTGGTTTTAACGAAACTTATGTCCGCGTAAACCTCATCGGACAAAATCGTTATGCCTTTCTCGTTGGCTATTTGCACTATGCCATCAAACACTTTATCCTCGATGATACTGCTCGTGGGATTTTGAGGGTTGTTCAGTATAATCATCCGCGTGTTCTTGTCAATCACGCTTTCAAGCGCGTCCAAGTCTATTTTCCAGTTGGAATCAAGCTCAGTCTTCACAAAACGGGTCTCGGCGCCAATACTTTTCGCTGCCAACTCGTACGCTGTCCAGTAAGGCGTGGGTATCACCATGTTTCCGCCGTCTTTCAGCAGAAGGTACATGACGGAGAAAATGCCAAATTTTGAGCCAGGCGTGATTATCACGTTATCTGCGTACACCTTGTGGATGCTGGCAAGTTTTTCCCGCAGGTTCTTCTCGCCATACGCGGAAGAATACTTGGTTTTTCCTCTCTTCATTGCATCGTAGGCGGCTTCAACTATCTCTGGCGGCGTCTCCAAGTCAGGGTCGCCAATGTTTAACTTGATTATTTTTTTTCCTTCGCTTTCCAGCTTCAACGCTTTCTCGTTTATCTCATACAGCATTTTTGTCAATTCTCCGTTTCGTCTTCATTTCCAACACTTTTTGAATCTTGAACGGCGCTGCACATGCTGATTATCTGGCGGTAAATCGTTTCCACATGCGAAGGGTCAAGACCCAACTCCGCGGCTCTTTTCTTGATGTGCGCGTACACGTCGGTTTCTCGGGGGAAATCCTGAATGGGAAAGCCGTGTTTTTCCTTAACCAAGCCGATTGACCTGCATATTTCTGCCCTCTGGCTTAGTGACCTCAAGATTTGCTCGTCTACTTCATCGACTTTCTTTCTTAATTGCTTGATGTTCTCCATTTATTTCTTCTCCTTCAACACTTTCGGTATAAGCCCAGCACGAATCATGTGGTCAGCAAGAACCGTTGCTACAGCCGCTTCCACAACTGGCACTGCCTTAGGCACCACACAGGGGTCATGCCGTCCCTTCACTGTTATCTTGGCGTCCTCCATCCGTGACAGGTTAACGGTGCGCTGCTCCTTCGCAATAGACGGCGTGGGCTTCACAGCCACTCTCACGATAATCGGCATTCCAGAGGACAAGCCGCCCAAAATCCCCCCAGCATTATTCGTTAGAGTCATAACTTTCCCATGATGCATTTGGTACTGGTCATTATTCTCGGAGCCCTTCAACTCCGCAGCCGCGAAGCCCAAGCCGAACTCCACGCCCTTCACAGCGGGAACAGCCAGCAAAATCTTCGCAATATCAGCATCCAACGCGTCAAACAGCGGCTCACCAACGCCCACTGGAACGTTCAAGGCTATGCATTCGATTATGCCGCCTAGGCTGTCGCCCTCTTTTCTCGCTTCCACAATGGCCTCTTCCATAGCTTCGGCGCACGTTGAATCGGGGCATCTGACCGCGGTTTTGTATCTTCGTTCGCGGATTTCCTCAGGACTAAGCGAATTGTCCATTTTTACTTTGCCTATTGCCGTGGTGTAAGCCAGCACATCAACATTTAGTGTGCTGAGCAGTTTTTTGGCTACGGCACCTGCCATTATCAGGGCTACGGTGAGTCTTCCAGAGAACCGCCCTCCGCCACGGTAATCATTGAAGCCGCCATACCTTACGCGGGCTGGATAGTCGGCGTGTCCCGGGCGAGGCAAATCTTTAATGGCTTCGTAGTCGCTGGAGTCCGCCTCCTTATTCGCCACCATCATGGCAATTGGTGCGCCTGTTGTGAAGCCGTTGAAAACTCCTGAAAGAATCTCTACCTTGTCTTTTTCAATTCTTCCAGAAACAATCTTCGGCTGCGCCGGAATTCTTCTGTCCAGTTCTGCTTGGATGTCTTTTTCAGAAAGCGGCAGCCCAGCGGGACAGCCGTCGATGACGACGCCTACACACTTGCCGTGGCTCTCTCCGAAAGACGTAACCACGAATTCGTTACCTATCGAATTCCCCGCCAACCACATCCACTCCTAACAGGCGTAAATCACTGAAGAATCTCGGATAAGACTTTCGAACACACTCAGCATTTTGAATCCGCGTCTCGCCGCTGGCGCCCAAAGCCGCTACGGCGCATGCCATCGCAATACGATGGTCATTATGCGGGTCTATCGTAGCATCGTGCAGCGCACAAGGACCTTTCACTGTCAAACTGCCCTGGTCCATGGCGATTTGTGCGCCCATTTTTTTCAGTTCAAGGTAAAGTGACATCAGCCTATCTGACTCCTTGTAACTAAGTCTATGTGCATCGTGTATTTTAGAAGTGCCTTTCGCATAGCACGCGAGAACCGCGCAGACAGGCACAAGGTCAGGAATGTTCCGTGCATCCACGTCCACGGCTTCAAGCAAGCCGCCGTTTCCCTCTACCTCAACTTGGTCGGGACATACTTTACCGTTCACACCCATCCGCTTAAGAATCCCCAGCACAGCCGTGTCGCCCTGCACCGTCTCATAATCAAGATTCTTAACGGTAACATCCGAGCGGGTTATGGCTGCGGCAGCCAAAAGGAACGCTGCTGACGAAAAATCGCCAGGAACCCTGTGACTGCAAGGCTTGTACGTTTGGTTCGCTGGTATGCGTATGCGGTCAAACTCTCTCGAAATCGAGACGTTTATGGAATGCTCAGCAAGAACAGTCTGGGTCATTTTAACGTAACCTTTGGACTCAAGTGGCGTAGTTAAAGTTATTTCCGTGTCAGCCCGCGCCATGGGACAAGCGAACATCAAACCTGAAACAAACTGAGAGCTTACGTCTCCGCGCATGGTGGTTTTTCCTCCTGCAATCCCGCCGCCTTTAACGTAAATCGCTGCCTTACCACCAACACTCTGAGAGCGCGCCTCGGCGCCTAATTGTTTGAGGCTTTGAAGCAGAGGCGCGATAGGGCGCTTTTCCAAGGATTTCCCGAAGACAAAGACAGATGGCTCAGGTGCCAATGCCGCTACAGGAATCAGGAACCGCAGCGTAGCTCCAGACTCACGGCAGTCTATGGGCGTTTGGGCGCCTTTAAGCGGTTGGGCACCTTCCACAGTCCAGCAGGCTTCCGCTAGCGTTACTTTTGCACCTAAAGCTGTTACTGCATGCAACGTAGCCTCGGTGTCATCTGACAGTAAAGGCCCTGAAATCTTAGAAGTTCCCTGTGCGAGCGCGGCGGCTATCAGCATCCTCTGCGTGTAAGCCTTAGACGGCGGAGCGCAGACTTCGCCCTTCAACTTTTTGGCTTTTCTGACTGTAACGTCGGTCATTGGCTAAGCACCTTGGCTTTTTCATGATTCAAATTTGCCTGCAGAACTTCGCCCTCATACTGTTGCAACGCTATTTTCACCGAGCCAATTTTGTCGCTGGAAACCACCGCCGTCACCGCAGGACCTTTTCCGCACAGTCCAGCAGCTAAAGCGCCAGCAGCTAACGCATCCAAAGCCACCGAAGTGTCATAGCCTAAGACTGACGAGTAGATTATGCCATTAAGCGACAGAGCCGCCCAGAAATTGCCCTTCAAAGCCTCCGCGTAAGCGATTTTAACAAGCGGCTTCACGGTTCTAAGCCGATTCACGTCAGAATCGCCAGTGTAAGCCTTTCTGGATGGAACGTGAAACAGAACCGTCAAGTCATCAGGCAACGTAACGCGCTTTAGAAGATTTCTTTTCAGGTTGTCAGTGACCACGACACCTCCGAAGTAAGACGCACAAGCATCATCGAAAGCTCCGGTTACGGTTACTTTGGCATCAAAAGCAGCGTCCACACCCAGCTTAACCACCGCTATATCATCCAGCGTTTCGCCTAAAGCGGCGACTGTGGCGAGGGCTACGGCGTTTGCGGCTACGCTGCTGCTTTTCAGACCTCGGGCAATGGGAATGTTCGATGAGGTTTTCACTTTTGCGCCAAAGCGTTTCTCAACGCTGAACTGCTGGAAAACCCGCGCCACCGTTCTCTCAATTAAGGCGGTGCTTTCGGCTGGGTCTGACGTGATTTCGCCTTTGATTACGTTCGGTTCGTCTGTTAACTTAACTTCAGCTTTTGTCCACAAGTCTACGCCGAAAGCCGCACCTTTACCCAGGGCAATCGCGTTCACAATGGTTGCCGCGCCATGAGCTATCGCCTCAGCTTTCCCAGTCACTTACCTTCACCTGTACCCGAAAGCTTGTTCAATGCCGCTTTCCGCATGACTATGATAGGCGCAGAGTGCCCCGTCCAGATTTCGAAGGATGCGGCGCCTTGGTAAATCAGCATTTCCACTCCGCTGACCACTTTGGCGCCTGCTGCTTGGGCGTCTTTCGCCAGTTTGGTTTCGACCGGGTTGTAGACTATGTCCATCACCGTCAGTTCAGACCTTAGTAATTGTGGCGGCACTATGCTTTGATTGGATGCTGGGTTCATGCCTACGCTGGTCGCGTTGATGAGTACGTCTGAATCTTGAAGATTATCCGCTATGGCATCAGGGGTAAGAGCGCCGCCAACAATTTTTTTGCCTATTGTTCTAGTCAGGCGTTCTGCTAATTCCTTTGCTTTTCCATTCGCCCTATTCAAAATAACAAGTTCTCCAGCTTCTTGGGCAAGAGTGAAGGCTATGGCTTTTGCTGCACCGCCTGCTCCGAGCAAGAGCAGTTTTTTCTCAGCCAGCTTGACGCCGTTTTCTCTGAGGGCTTTCGATGCGCCCACGCCGTCGGTGTTAAAGCCTGAAAGCTTGCCCGCTTTGTTCAGAATGGTGTTGGCTGAGCCCAGAAACTTTACGGCTGGGTCCATTTCATCCAAGTACGCAGTTACTGAACTCTTGTGGGGCATGGTTACGTTTAACCCGTGAATGCCTAAACCCCGCATTCCCCGCAACGCGCTTTCCAAGTCAACAGCTTTTACGCGAAACGCCAAGAAAACAAAATCGAGTCCCAGATGATTAAACGCGGCGTTGTGGATGGTCGGGCTTAGAGTGTGCTCTATCGGATCGCCTATGACTCCGCACACTCGTGTTTTTCCCGAGATAATCATCACTTTCACCCCAGAATTTCATAAGCTGCTTTCATTTCTTGAATGGGCATCTGCCCAGCGGCTGTTTCGCTTCCTAGTTCAAGCGAAGCGAAAGTGAAGAAACCGCCGAACAATGGAGATAAGAGCCTGGAAACCTTGCCGAGTTCGCCCATGCAGAAACACACCAGCTTCGTTTTGCTTGAGGCTGTTGACGTAAAGTTCAGGGCGGTGAGGTTGTCTTTCATCTGCTTCGCGGTTGTCACGATTTTGCACACTTCGGCTCCGCTGGAGATTTCCCGCTCAAGAATGCTGTTCAACTCTGAGAGGCTTAATGAGCCGTCAAACTTGTGGAAGGACACGATTGGTTTAGCCCCTTGCGCTTTCAGCTCCTTAACTAAGTCCTCAAGTTGAGGCGTTGATAATTCTGCGTCCACGTATTCAAAGCCGCTTTTGGCTGCGACTATCAGCAACTGACGATGTTCTGTTTCGGTTCGGGATGCCTTGTCCGTGGCGATTCTCGGCGTCTTCCCATGAGCCGCCAAATCAGCCAATCCACGTTGATTCTCAAGACAGTCTCCAAGGTGGTCAAGTCTTATTTCTATGAAATCTGCGTGGGCAGCCTCTGCTTTTTCCATTAGCTGAAGCCCTTCCGGTACGGTTTTGGGGAGAATGGACACGCAGATTCTAATGGTCAACGCTCAATCACCGTTTCGTCAGGCACGGCTACGCCAAAGTGTCTGCCAGCACTTGTGGTCACATGGGCTAAAACCTCGTCGCCAGCCTTCAGTTCCGTTACTGGCTTCGACCCTTTCGGGGTCACGAGCCTTATGGTTTCGGCGTTCTGAAGTATTGTTTTGAGTTTTTTTCCTTCAGCTTCGGCTTCTATAAGGATTAAGGGTCTAAGCTCGATCTTCACTCTTCCGACGGTTCCAGATCTCGTGTTTCCGTTTCGGTCAACTATGAGGACTTCGTCGCCTGCTTTCAACTCTGACAGGTACCTCGTTTTCTGTTGGGACGCCAAAGTGTACATTGAAAGTGAGCCAGCGTTAACCCTGAAAGGTCGCGACTGCACGTAAGGGTTCTCATGCACTTCTGCCTCGACTAGGAATAAGCCTGCAGCTTGGACTCCGATGAGCATTCCTTCGCCTGGCGTCATGAGGTCGCAGGTGTCCACGCAGACTCTTGCTCCGGTGCTGATTGGCTTGACGGCGGTGATTTTTGCGGGAACCATCTGGATTTTTGGTGTTTGCTTCTTGATTAGGTCAACAGCTTTCATTAATTCGTCAGCGTCTGACGTCTGCAGTAGCACGCCGTCTGTTCCCAACTCCAGCGTTTCCAAAACCAGTTTGGCGTCTTCAGCGTTTGACACATCAGCCATTAGCTTGGTTTTTCCGCGGGTTCGGGCTATGAGGTTTTCTAGTGGGATTACGCGCCAGTCGAGGCAGTTGATGATTATGTAGTCGGCTGAGAGTTCTGCTGCCTTTACGGCGGTGTTCTCGTCTTCTTTTCCTTTTATGGTTATTTTCAGGGCTACTTTTTTGCCTTCACTTTTCATCCGCTTAATCTCATTCTCTTCAAAGTTGTCAAGCACTTGTATGTCGCCTTCGCGTTGGCTATGTGCTTGTGTGTCCTCAAGCATAGCATCGGCGTTTTCGCTGGCGAGCTTTAGCAGTTTGGCTTTTTCAGCAGGCGAAACTGCTTGCGCGATTTTGATCCAGAGCTCTTTCATGGGGATTCGCCTAGAATTTTCAGTGCCTGCTCAACTGAGACGCCTTGGTGTACTATGGCGGATAGTGCCTTGACCATGAGGGCGGGGTTTTTATGTTGGAACACGTTGCGTCCGATGGAGAGTCCTAAGCCACCAGCTTTTATTGCTTCGTATGCTGTTTGGAGGATTTCCTGTTCGGTTTTGCATTTTGGTCCGCCTGCGATTATGACTGGAACTGGGCAGCCTTCCACGACGGTTTTGAAGGTTTCGATGCCGCCGGTGTAGTTTGTTTTGATTATGTCTGCGCCGAGTTCTGCGCCTAGGCGGGCTGCGTGTGCCACTACGTCGACATCGTGTTCGCTTTTGATTTTTGGTCCTCGGGGGTACATCATGGCGAGGAGTGGTATGCCGTGGGTGTCGCATTTGTCGGCTACTCTGCCGAGTTTTTCGAGCATTTTGTCTTCTTCTGGTGCGCCTACGTTGATGTGGACGGATACGGCGTCTGCGCCGATGCGGATGGCTTCTTGTACGGTGCAGACTTGGACTTTGTTGTTTGCGTTGGGCGTCAGGGTAGAGATGGCTGAAAGGTGCACGATTAGTCCTGCGTTGTCGAGTTCTACGCGTTTGGCTATGCCCTTGTTCAGCACCATTGCGTCAACGCCGCCTTTCAGCAGCTGGTCGATGATGTTTTGCATGTTGGTTATGCCTTTGATGGGTCCCATGCTTACGCCGTGGTCCATGGGCACTATGACGGTTCGGTTGTCTTTCTGCAGGATTCTTTTTAGGCGTCGTTTTTTGCCTTGTTCCATGTTTTCTCATTCCTTTTTTTGGTTAGTGTTATTTTCTCGTAGGGAGCTTCGGATTAGCTGTAGGGCTTTTTCGCGTTCGCTCCAGTCTACGAAGAGGAGTATGCTTGACGTGATAGTCAGGATGCCGTAAATGTTTATCTGATTGACTCTTAGGGTTTCGGAGATTTTTCCGATGATGCCGTGGGTTTCTTCCAAGCCAACGCCGCTGGTTTTCAGGTAGGCAAGGTCCTTCTTGACTGCCATGGCTATGGTTTCCTGGTTGTTCAAGGTTATGGTGTGGATTTGGTTGAAGAGTTTATCTGTGTTTTTCTCCTGGGAAACGTACAGGATGACGGAGTTAGTGTTCATTGACAGGCCCAGCAGCTGCGTTTGTGCTTCTGCTTTTTCCACCATTTCCAGTATGATTTGGGGTTTTTCAGAGACTCTGTTGCCGACTATGGTTATTTCCGCTACAGGTGAGGGATGCGCTATTTCCACGTCAAGTTCGGTTGCCAACACGTCAGTAATCAAGGTGCCTTTTTGGCTTAAATCGCCTTGAGCGTGGCTGATTACTTTGACAGGTACTGATTGTGGTTTGTATTTCAGGGCTTTGCTGTGGATGAATTTTGCTCCTGAATCGGCTAAGCCTACTAGAGTGGTAACGTCTATTTCTGAAAGCATTTTAGGGTTTGCTACGATTTTTGGGTCGCCTGTCATTATTCCGTCAGCGTTGGTGACGAGGATGACTTCGTCGGCGTTTAGGGCTTCTGCTAGGATGAATGCGGTGGTGTCGCTTCCGCCACGTCCGAGAGTTGTGATTTTGCCGTCCATGGTTCTGCCGATGAATCCTGCGATCACTGGAACAGTGCCTGCTTCGATGATGGGAAGGATGCGTTCCTGAATTCGTTTTTCGCACTCTTCCAGGAGAGGGTTGGCGTTGGAGAAGTTTGCGTCGGTTATTATGGGCCATCTTTCGTCTAGTGGGTCTAGGTAGCAGGATGGTACGTTGTTGGTTCTTAGTGCGGCGGCGAATATGCGTACGCTTGTGCGTTCGCCCATGGCGAGTATGTCGTCTAGTTCATGTTTTTCCAGTTTTCCGTTTGCGGTGTTTTTCATGGTGTTCATGAGGAGGTCGGTTGTTTTTCCCATGGCTGAAACCACCACTGCGATTCGTGTGCCTTTTGCGGCTTCGTTTGCTACGGCGTCTACAGCCTTGGATAGCTTTTCGTGGTCAGCTAGACTGGAGCCACCGAATTTAACCACAATTTTTTTGCAGGAATTTTCATTTTTCATTAATTCAACCATCCTTGCGCCCAGAATCCGTTTCAAAATTTTTTGTTGGGTCTGGGCTTAGTTAAAATAGTAATAAAAGTAATAGCCGAAGCTAAAGAACTGTGAAGAACGACTTTCTTTTTTTAGCGTTTGTGTCATGGTAGCTTCGAACCTGTTGAATGAGACGTTGCTACGCGAATAAAAGCGTTTCGGAAAACACTCATCGAAAATAAGTATTAGAGATAAAGCTCTGCGCTCTGGCGTGTGGAAAAAGTTATACCCCCTCTATAAATAGATTAAACTTGAGGTTTCAGCGGCGCTTCATTAGAAGTGTTTCGCGCACCACTCCGCAGTTGGGACAGCAGTGCTCTTCGCTTTTCTCGCACAGAATCATCCTGACGAATCGGCGCTCTTTCTTCAAGCATTCCAGACAATACGGCTCCTGATTGTGCAGCTTGAAAACCTCCAGCGGAGCCTCGGCCATTCCAAGCGCCTCCAGAACCTCAATAAGGTCCAAGTTAGGGTCAACAAGCAAATCCTTAAGCAACTTCCCGAATCTCTTGTCCAGCTTCCCGTAAACCACGTGCTTCCACGGCTTCTTCCAATCTTCCGCGCTCATCATCAAGTCCAGCCAAGGAAAATTCCAGCCATACCTCAACGGTTGAGTCCTCACCAGCCTGAACCTTTCACCGCTGCCGAAGTTGAAGCTGACAATCATGCCTTTCTCTTTCAGAAAATCCAGAGCCGAACCCAACGCTGTCTCGTCAACACCGGTCAGGTTCATCAACTCTTCAAAAGAGCGTGGCTTCCGAACTAAAGCAAAGTAAATCCGTCTTATCGTCGCAGGAGACGGCTTTTCAAGGCGCGACATTGCAATACAAACTTAGAAGCACAGTCTAATAATTTTAGCTATGGGCAAGAACAGGTTGATTTGCGCCGGTACTTCAACAGTCGAAAGAGCCTTTTCACAGTAGCTCAAGAACCTTTTTTGGGATAACGTATGTCTTGCCGCAGTTTTTGCATGTTACCTCATTGTTTTTTGACGCGAGCGGTTGAGCGGCGCCGCAGTGAGGGCATTCCATGCTGATTGCGCTGACTTTTCCCATGTTGAGTTTTCGGATTTCTTTAGCCTTGTCCCACATTTCAATTTCTTCATACTTCAAAGCTGCCTCTTCGTACTTTCCAGCCTTCTTCAACTTCTCAATTTCTGCAGTAACTGTGGGAACAATGTCTTTCACAGAAAGTAGATTTGCACTTCCACAATAGGGACATTTCTGCGGGTCTTTCTGCAAGATTTCTTCGCCGCAATCCGCACACTTCATTCTCTCCATACGCCTCCAAGTTTGGCTATACTTCTCAATTCAGCTTACCTTCATTATTTCCAGCTATAATACTTTTACATTCCCCCTTGAAAGTTAACATGGAAACTCTACGGCTAACGTTGCTGAAAAGCTCAAAGTGCCATCTGCTAAATCTTTATCAAGTAGAATAGAAACTCAGGTAGTAGCTGTTACCTCCAGAAGGGAAAACGGCTTGTGCCGGGGTAGCCTAGCCTGGCTAGGGCGCCAGACTCATAATCTGGCTGATAACCAAAACCAGATGAGAAATCTGGAGTTTGCAAGGGGCAAGCGCCCTACAACCAGAAGTCGCGGGCTCGAATCCCGCCCCCGGCACCAAACACGAGCTGCAAACACCTTAAGAGTTACGCAAGCCTAAGTGTTGTGGCAGTCGTTTTGCGGCATCTCCTCAATGCTGAGAGTTGAAAAAATTGAAGTACAAATGGGTCGCTCTGACAGTCACTACAGTCGGAGTTTTAATGGTGGGCATTGACACGCGAATCGTCATTGTCGGTTTGCCTCAGGTGGCGGCGCAGCTTCAAGCTGACGCTGAACAGGCGATTTGGATCACCCAGTCTTATGTGTTAGCCAACACCGTGCTCCTGCTGCTAATCGGAAGGCTAGGCGACATCTTCGGGCGCGTGAGGATATACACTGTGGGCTTCGGAATCTTCACCATTGGCTCAGCCTTAACCAGCCTAGGCTTCAACCCGATCTCAGTCATTGTTTTCAGGGCGGTACAAGGCGTCGGCGCCGCCCTCGTTTTCACCAACAGCATCGCCATACTCACCGACGCCACCCCAAAGAACGAGCTGGGCTTTTCTTTAGGAATCAACCAAATCGCGTTCAGATCCGGCGCCATCCTCGGCTTAACTCTCAGCGGCTTAATCCTGTCTTTCCTGGATTGGCGAGCCCTCTTCTACATAAACATTCCAATCGGAGTGTTCGGAACGTTTTGGGCGCGAAGGCGACTCAAAGAAGCCGTGACGCTGGACCGGAACGCCAAGATAGACTGGCTTGGATTCGCGTTATTCACCACTTTCCTGCTGTGCCTGATGATCGGCTTAACTCTCGGCGCCTACAGCCCAAGCCAATTCAACACGCTCTACGCCCTGCTGGGCGTCGGCACAATCTTTCTGGCGCTCTTCATCATACGGTCAAGAAGAACAGCCCATCCGCTTGTCGAATTAAGCATGTTCAAAATAAGAGAAGTCACGGGCGGAATATTCGCCATGTTCTTCAACATAATCACTTGGACCGCGGTGCTTCTGCTGCTGAGCCTGCAGTTTCAACTAGTCCTTAACATGACGCCGTTGGAAGCTGGGTTAAGGATACTGCCGTTCGAAATAGCCTTCTTGGCGGTGGGACCGTTAAGCGGCAGACTATCGGACAGGTTCAGTCGCATGCCATTTATCCTGTCAGGCTTAACTCTGAGCACCGTAGCGCTCTTCCTTTTTGCAACCACAAACCAGAATACGCCATACTTGACTCTAAGCCTCTACATGATAATCATGGGGGTCGGCACCGGACTGTTCATCGCGCCTAACTTGCGGTCTGTTATGGGCTCAGTGCCTGAACGCAGACGCGGAATCGGCTCGGCGCTTTTTGCGCTGTTTGTGAACTTGGGTTTGACCGTGAGCCTCAACTTCGCGATACTGATCATGTCTTTCACCGCACCTTACGACATTATCACGAGGATAGTCTCCGCCGTTAACCCGCTGTCGATATCAGCCGTAGACAGGCTCCTCTTCGTTGAAAGTCTCAAGAACACTTACATCGCGTTCGGAATAATCAACACCTTCGCTATCGTGGCTTCGCTGCTTCAAATTAACTTCAAATCACAAACCAAAAAAACAGAAGCAACTGTCAAAAAGAATTATCTGCGCTGGAGAGAGCAAAGTAAAAGTTGACTAAGCTGAGGAAGATGCCACACCAATTAAGTATACTGGGTAAAGGATTACATCTTTGAATTCCTGCAAGTCTCGTTTCACCTGCTCAAATTTGGGTTCCTTGTATGTAGGCACTATGAAGACTAGCACATCCAGTTTTTCTTTGGCATAAGCCCAAATACATCTAAACAAGGACCGGTGAACCGCATCAATCAATGACCTTTCAATTTCGATGGCAGTTTTCTCCTTGAAGGCACCAATTTTGTAACTCGCCACAGGAAATAAGGATACTTCAATGTCCCACATGTTATTATGAAAAAAGTGCTGTATTTTATCGAGGTCATCTTTCGATGAAAGGTCTGTTAGGGAAGCAGCCTGCAGAATAGTTGAAAGCTGACCTTTTCTTTGCAGAATTTCTTCCGCTCCATTAAGACTAAAAAGCATTTTTCTTGTTCCAAATTCAGGCACTGCCTTTCTGTCTGTCACGTTTCTCTCAGGCATCTTTGGGATTTCAGTTTTTCTAAATGCGTATTTGTCTTTTCCAATTTTTGTCAACACTCTGTCTTCTGGGAGGAAAAAGGAAGACTTACTTTCAACGGATAGGTCATCCATTATTCGTTCAATGTCTTTCCAGTCTTTTCCATGTTTTGATTTTATGTATTCTCTTACTTGGGAAGAAGATCCTGTTCCACCTAAAGCGGTTAACGCCTCGACAATTGCTTCCTTCAAATTGAAACCTGTAAACATCCTTGAAACACCTAACGAATAATAGATCTAAAGGGTTGAATTCTAATATTTCTTTCACTTCACAAGTACTCCAAGACAGATCAACCAGTTAAAAGTTAACAAAGGATTTTGAAATAATCTTGAAAATTGTTTAAATAAGTGAAAACTGGTAGAAACTGCCCAAGGAGAGAAGTGCTTGCAGGATTTATAGCTCTCTAATCTCCAATAATTGGCACTGCAAGCATAATCCTCTCCTTTCATTTCTATTCTCTAATCTATTTATTTTTTCACCTAACATATTCCAACAGTCCTTTGTGATTGGCAAGAATTGGTAAAGATTTGGGCAAAAATCTGAAAAACCAATTAATAATGTCTCCTAAATATGAAGCTGGAAAAGGAAGCCTAATGGAATGAAGCAAATACATGTGTACAAAATAGATTTGACCAAAATAGAAGGAAGCGGAGAACTTTCATGCCCACGATGTGGAACTATCATCTCTCCTGATGATGTTACTGAAGAAAAATACTCAGTTTTGGAAGCAAAGGTCAAAGAACATGGTTTAAAAGAACCGGTAATTCGCTGCAACACGTGTACAAGCAAAATTCACCTTACTGGTTTTTCTCTTCTTCAAAAGTTATCATAAACGCAAATCACAGTGTTACCATTCTTTTTTTACTTCAGAAACATTTCCAAGAAGCCAAGTGCTAGCTGCTAACGCCAGACAAAAAAGCTCACTCTCTTAACCCACATGTTTTTCACTGAATCAGTTAGTCAGTTTTGTCAAGACAATCTGGTCTTCTGGAACTAGAAGCTCTTCAAGTTTCTTCCATTTTTCCAGAAAAACAAAACCTCTTTGCGTTATTGCATATTTTGATGTTTCAGGCTGAAGTTCAACTAAACTCAGTTTTCTGAGTTCCATAAGGTGCCTCTGAAGAGACACGTAAGAAGTGTTGGTCTTTTGCATGATACAGGTTTTAGCTTGAGGAGACCTGCACAAATGCAGTATATCAGCCAGAATCTGCAGTTTGTCTCTCCTTAACTCTGAACTCTGCATACCCTTAACCGCCTGACCCTAAAGCAGACAATAGTTAATTTGCCGTTTCCCAATAGAATATTGAGACCAAAAAGCTCTAAATAGAAAGGCAACCCATTTTTTCAAAACCCAATTTCTTTTAAAAAAATACGGGCAAAGAAAACCTAAAACACCACAGTTTACAAGCTAACAGAAGCCCAAACATGCCCAAACTCCACCAAAACTGCAAACAGCACAACCAACACACAAACCAGAACAGACGCAAACCACAAAAAACAAACGCACAGCAAACCCCCAAGAAGTAGTTGTGCTTAGCAGCATCTCACTTCTACTTAAAAGAAAAAACAGAAATGGAGCCTCGGGCGGGCTTTGATCCCGCGACCATTACCTTACCAAGGTAACGCCCCACCAGGCTAGGCCACCGAGGCGCAACGGAGTCACTCTGAACAAAACGTGCGCTATGAAATAAAGAGCTTACGGTTTTAGCTACAGACGCTTCTTCTTTAAACGACACCATTTTTATCGAATCTTGCGTTCACAAATTCCGCTAACTCAAAAAATACTGACGAAACCAGCCGTTCAGTTCTTAACAATTACGAACATTTATTAGATGCCAACCCGTAAGTCGGGCAGTTAACCAAGAGCTTACTACCTTTTAGGATTATCGGTCACGTAATGCCGGGGTTTTAAGCTTCAGAAACTTCGCCCAATTAGGGAGGTGAAATCGTGCCAACTCATGGTTCGCTGTCAAAAGCTGGAAAAGTTAGAATGCAAACTCCGAAAATAGATCACACGGCAAAAAAGACTTCTGCGGGTCCAAGAGTGAAAAACCGCAAGTTGTATCATTACCGTGTAGAGTTATGCAGGAACATCGGCCAATTCAAGATGGATAATTACCGCCGCCGCCGATAAACCACGTAAAACCCCCAAGTTTTTGCTTCACGTTTTCTTCTTTTCGTTTTGCCTGAAAACGCATGTTGCTTATTTTTTACTTAAACAGCCCTCGTGATATCCGCCTTGTCGGACTTGGTAGCGCCGCGATCTATTTGCGATTAACTGCAACTCCCAAACATGCAAAAGTGCATACTCACCGTTAACAAAATATTAAAGGCTGATAACGTACTTTCAAGTCCTAACAAGATTGACGGCGGGGGTCTCCCAGTCTGGTCAAAGGAGCAGGGCTTAGGACCCTGTCGCGTAGGCGTTCGTGGGTTCAAATCCCACCCCCCGCACCTGAATTAGGGCATTTTATGAGCTTATTTTGTCATAAGAAGCTTGATTTTCGGCGTTGTGAGTGGGGTGAAAATTTGGACATCGATTTACCGGTAAAGTGTTGGTTTCTGCAGTATGGAATAGCTTCAAACTCTCTCCAAGCGTATCTTGAGAATATTTTTACCGCGCGCTAACCTTGTGATTGTGGTTTAACAGATACACATTTATAAGTGCAAGAAAACTGTTCTTGAATCAGTATGCTGCGAATATCTTTTAGACAGCTATGGAAAAGAATTCCGTATAACTCTGAGAAAGAAGTGCGCCGAATATGGATGTACCCGAACAAGCCGTACTTGGCAATAATAGGATGCTAGCTACAATTGGAAAGCATGGTGAGCTTCGATATTTGTTCTGGCCTACAATAGATTACCCTCAACATGTGCGGGGCTCATTACCTGGATTGTTCTATTCATCTAAAGGAGAAAACCGTTTTGATTGGCTCACTGACCCAGCATGGGCGAAGAAACAAGAATACCTGCCTGAAACTAACATCGCCTGCACCTTTTTCAGACACCAGAATAATCCATACTTGAACATAATATTGACAGATGCTGTATTGCTAGATTCTGACGCACTAATACGGCAATTTGTAATCCAGAACTTCAGTGATGACGAAGTCTTTCTGAGGCTATTCTACTATAATGATCTGGCAATATCGGAATCGCCAATTGATGATGCCGCTTGCTACTTAGCAGACGATGATGCCATCCTTCACTACAAGCGCAATTTCCACTTCGCATACACAGGAACCCTGCTTTCCTCGGGTCACCAGTGCGGAGTGCATGGTGAAAACTCAGACTCGTTTAGAGACGTTTATAACTCTAAACTATCAGGGGGTTCCCTTACATTGTACGATGGTTCAAGAGACGTTAACTCCTGCCTAAGCTGGGACATCCCAAATTTGAGGCCAAATGAATCAAAGACGTTGGCGGTCATAATTGCGATGGCCTCCACGGAGAAAGATGTGTTGGAAATCCTTGGAAAATGCAAGAACGAATCACTGGAAAAGCAAATCAGCGGAACGGAAGAATTTTGGAAAGAGTGGATTGCTAATTTTAAGACGGATAATTTAGAAGCGCAATCAGGGAGCATGACAAAACGGTCCTTGCTAACGCTTAAGCTACTAACGGTTAAAAGTCACGGCGGCATAATCGCCGCCCCATGCATGGACCCCGAGTACCGTTTCTGTTGGCCCAGAGACGCTACTTACGTTGCTTATGCATTTGATAGATGCGGGTATCATGAGGAGGCAAAACGTTTCTACAAGTGGTGCACAAAAGCTCAAGAACCCGAAGGTGGACTATACCAGCGCTATTACATAGGCGTTCGTTTAAAGGGTCCCTGTTGGAGCTCTCAGATAGATGAAATCGCCACAGTTCTATGGGGCATGGGAAAACATTTTGAACTGACGGGGGACCGCGGGTTTGTTCGCTCAGTGTGGAATAGTGTCAGGAAAGCCGCAGACTTCTTGGCTACACAGGTTTCAGAATCTAATGGTCTAGTTGAAACAGTGGGTCTTTGGGAAGAGAAATTCGGTGGTCACACATACTCTAACGCAGCAGTGTATGCAGGACTGAAATCGTCTGTCGCTCTTGCTAAAGTGATGGGAAAAGACGATTTAGGTAGTGCGTGGGATCAAAATGCAGTTAACCTTAGAGAATCACTGCTCAACTTATCGTGGGATGCGCAATTAAACCGATTCATCAAAACAACTGCCCCCAGAGACGAGAACCTTGATATCAGCCTGTTAAGCTTATCCTACCCGTTTGATGTTTTGCCAGCTGATGACGAGAGAATTAAAAAGACCGCCGTAGCAATAGAGTCTGCTTTCAAGTTTAAGTCAGGCGGGTTGGGCAGGTATCCCTTTGATGATTACTACGGCGGAAACCCATGGATTCTGACCACTCTATGGTTAGCGTTATATTACGAAAAAGTAGGCGAATTGGGCAAAGCGGAGCAGCTTATTCGCTGGGCACTTGACCACTCCACCGAATTAGGATTACTTTCGGAGCAAATTGACAAAGAAAACGGCGCTCCCATCTCTGCAATACCGCTAGCATGGTCCCACGCCTTCTTCATCCTGTCTGTTCTTGATCTAGAAGAAGCAAAAAACAATATCAAGCAAAAATAGGTGGAGATGAAAATTTTGAGCACGATGCCGGATACGAAACAAGGTCATGGAAGATTTGTTTATGTGGCTGCCTTAATCTCTGCCTTAGGCGGATTGCTTTTCGGTTACGATACAGGTGTCATTTCTGGGGCTATCCTGTTCATTGAACAAGACTTCGCCCTTTCAAACCTTCTAGTTGGCATCGTGATTAGCGCTGTTTTAATAGGCGCTGTAATAGGAGCAGCAATGGGTGGATATCTAGCCGATTTGGTGGGTCGCCGCAAAATGATTATCGTGGCTGCCTTGGTTTTTATCTTGGGGGCAATTGGAACCGCGTTTACACCCAATGTGTTGTTGCTCATAGCTGGAAGAATTGTTGTGGGACTTGCGATTGGCATAGCTTCCATGACGGCTCCGCTCTATATCTCCGAGGTTGCACCAGCAAAGGTGCGTGGTTCTCTTGTTTCTTTAAACCAGCTGGCAATAACAATCGGTATCGTTGTATCTTATCTCGTAGATTATGCGTTGGCTCCAATTCAAGGTTGGCGGTACATGCTGGGTTTAGCTGCAATTCCAGCGCTGATACTGGCGTTGGGCATGCTTCCTTTGCCGGACACTCCAAGATGGCTAGTGAACCATAACGAACCTGAAAAAGCACGCGTGGTTTTTAAGCGAATCAGAGGTAGTGGCGATGTGGAAAAAGAACTGGGAGAAATTCAAAAGAGTCTCAAAGAGCAGAAGGGTGGGCGTGCTGAACTCTTAAATCCATTGGTGAAGCCTGCCTTGATAATCGGTGTTGCTTTGGCTATTTTCCAGCAGGTAACGGGAATAAACACGGTCATCTATTATGCTCCAAAAATCTTTCAGTTTGCAGGAATATCTTCATCTTCTGCGGCCATTTTTTCAACCTTGTTAGTTGGCGTCGTTAACGTGGTATTTACTGTTGTTGCGATAATTCTGCTGGATCGTGTGGGTCGTCGTCCATTATTGCTGGTAGGTTTGGCTGGGATGGTCTCAAGCTTAACGTTACTCGGTGTTTCCTTCTATTTGTCAAGCTTGTTTGGTCTTCTGGGAACTTTAGCCACAGCCGGGCTAATGATTTATGTGGCGTCTTTCGCCATTGGGTTAGGTCCAGTTTTCTGGCTTCTTATTTCGGAAATATATCCGCTGAGGGTTCGGGGTCTTGCAATGAGTATAGCTAGCGAAGCGAACTGGGGATCGAACCTCATAATCGCATTAACTTTTCTCACGTTTATTCAGCTCCTCGGTAGATCTGGAACTTTCTGGTTATACGCGGTAGTCGGTGTCTTAGCATGGATATTCTGTTACAAGCTGGTGCCGGAAACCAAGGGACACACACTTGAAGAGATAGAATCGCACTGGCGAGCAGGTAAGCATCCCCGCGAAATGGGCAAAAAGTGAAACACAATATTTTCAATGAAGAAACTTGAAGTTACAGTCATACTTCTCACAAGTATTTGTCTTCTCTCAGTCGGTCCCTAATGATTCTTAAAGAAGTTTTAGTTTAGTTAATTCAGTGCGAGAAGGTAAGTATAAAATGTTCAATGTTCATCTGTTAGCATGCTCAATAAGTAGGGACAGAGAATGCCTAGAGCAACCATAGTTCTGGCGGTTGAGAATCCGCATTTCAGAATTAGGCTTTACGAGGATATACTCAAAATAGACTTGAAAGGAAGTTTCAAGAATGAAATCGAAGAAGCACTAGAAAATAAACCGGTTCTCAAAGAAACTGTCGGCAAGATACTTGGCATATTTGTTCCGTTGCACATTCGCGTAGGCGAAATAGATTCGGTGCATATGGACGAGACCGGAAAAATCAAAGTAAGCCTCCCTCATCTTCGAAATATTGTCATTCCGCTCGAACGTAAAGAAGATGCTGAGAAACTCGTGGAAAAACTGAACCAGTTAATTTCAAAGGCACGGACAGCTAAAATCAAAGAACGTGTTGCGATGAGGCGAGCTAAAAGAAAGCTTAAAAGGAAATCAAGGGGAGTCTCTCCAAGTTCCTATGGTACGGTACCATACTACTTCCCTACCGAACAAGTTGACATTGTTGACAAGCTCAAGCGGAAGAGAAAGAAACAGAAAAAGTAGAGAGCTTCTTTGACAGACCATTTTTAGCGCGCATGCGTGAGCGCGCGCTATAATAAACCCTTGTTGACACACCCGAGAGTCTGAAGGTCGTCCTGACTAGCGTATGATGTAGTCCGGGAGAGTTTCGAATTCTTGCCAAGCATAACTTGGGCATATTTTTGCCGGTAAAATAAGGCGGGGGTCCCACCCCCCGCATTTTGTCAGCAAATTAATTTGGCGCGTCTTCAAACTTGATGTTTTGTTTATGGTGTGCTCGCTGGGTTTTATGGGGGAATTTCCACTCACGTTTACTGGCGTTGGTGAGGTCCAGTGCTTCTCTATTTGCTTTGCCTTATTTGGCTCCTAATAGTGGTTCGTTGCAGAAACTATAGAGGAGGTAGGTCCGTCTTGGCGTTTTTTCACAGCCAATAGCATGCAGAAAGTTTTGCAGAATCCGTACAGTTTAGTCTACATAAGGGGCTATAAGCTTTCCACGCTATAGAGAACAGCTTTTCAGCGGAAAAAGTATAAGAGTATGCGTGTTTTCTGTATTGCAAAGCCAAAAGTGACAAAGCATGAATGTTCCTAAAAAAATCCGCACGTACTGTCCAAAGTGCAAAACTCATCAGGTTCACACCGTTAGCCTCTACAAGGCGGGGAAACGAAGAGCCCTAGCCAAAGGTGAACGCCACCACAAACGAGAAAAACAAGGCTACGGCGGACAAAAATACCCGCTTCAACACGAATTCGCCAAAACCACCAAAAAACAAACCTTGCGCCTCAAATGCAAAAAATGCGGTTACATCCTTCAAAAAGACGGCATACGCCTCAGAAAAATAGCCTTCACCTAAAGGAGGCGAAAAAACCATGAGCGAATGGAACAAACTCATACCTAAACCTAAAAGCCGTTTCCTACGCGTTAAATGCCTAAAATGCGGAAACGAACAACTACTCTACAGCAACGCCGTAAACAAAGTCACCTGCAACGTTTGCGGCGAAACCCTCGCAGAACCAACAGGCGGCAGAGCAAAGATCAAAGGTCAAAAACAATCAGTTCTCGAATAGGAAGAACAAAAATGGCAGAACACAAACCCGAATACCCCGAAGTCGGAGACCACGTAATCGCCACCATAGAAACCGTCACCACATACTGTGCCTACACAAAACTCGACGAATACAACAAACAAGGGCTTCTGCACGTCTCCGAAATAAGCAGCAGCTGGATAAGAAACATTCGTGACTACGTCCGCGAAGGACAAAAAACAGTGCTTAAAGTTCTGCGCGTAGATCCTGAAAAGGGACACGTAGATCTCTCTCTTAGGCGTGTCACAAAAAGAGCAAGAATCGAAAAGCTTCGCTCATGGAAGCAAGATAGGAAAGCTGAAGCTCTTCTACGTGAAATTGCTGAAAAACTTGGCATGCCCAACGAGGGACTCTACGCCAAAGCGGTTGCTCTTATCGAAGAAAAATATAATCTGTATGACGCTTTCGAAAAAGCTGCCAGAGACGGTCCCGATTTCCTAACAGAAATGGGTGTGCCTGAGAATCTTGCTAAAGTTTTCGCGGAGGTTGCGGCAGAGCGAATCCATGTGAAGACGGTGAAGGTGAACGGCACATTGGAAATTCGTTGTATGAAGCCAAACGGAGTAAAGATCGTCAAGGGCTCGTTTCTCAACGCCAAAAAAACAGAGAAACCAAAAGACGTGGAAATACGGTTTTATGTTGTCGCAGCTCCGAAGTACAGTGTTGAAGTTTCTGCGGAAAACTATAAACGCGCAGAAGACGTCTTTCAAAAATTTGCTCAGACTGTGGTGTCAAACGTGGTTGAAGCTGGTGGTCAGGGTAGTTTTAGAAGGGAGAAATAGTGGGTTGGCTTTTAAGGAAGTGTGAGAAATGCGGAAGCTACACTTTGAAGAAGGATGTGTGCCCGCACTGCAGCGGAAACCTTCGAACTCCTCATCCGCCGAAATTTTCTCCTGACGATAAATACCTCAAGTACAGGATGACTTTGAAAAAGGAGCATGGAGCAGAGTGAAAGAAACTTACATAAAAGAGTTCACGAAAGTCGAACTCAACAATCCCGTCTTGATCGAAGGGCTTCCAGGTTTAGGCCTTGTCGGCAAAATAGCTATACGCTATCTGATCAAAAAGTTAAACGCCAAAAAGTTTGCACACCTCTACTCTCCGCATTTTCCATACTTTGTGCTTGTAAACAAAAAAGGAAACGTTCGTCTTCTGCGAGGAGCATTCTACTTTTGGAAAAACAGCAATGGACCAAACGATTTAATTCTTTTCACGGGCGACAGCCAATCACAGACCATTGAGGGACAATACGAAATCGCGGACCGAATGCTGGACTTTTCTCAAAAACACAACGTAAACACGATCGTAACTATCGGAGGTTACCGAATGGAAGCAAAAGACAAACCCAGCGTTTTCGTAGCCGCCACAGATCAGAAGCTTTTAGACATAGCTTTAGACGCAGGCGCAATGGTAAGCAGCTCAGGAAGCCCCATAGTTGGCACTGCAGGACTCATACTTGGATTGGCACGCTTCAAGAAAATCGGCGCACTTTGTCTTTTGGGAGAAACTCGCGGTTATTTGCCTGATCCTTTGGCTGCCAGAAGCGTTTTAGAAGTGCTGAAAGCCGCGTTCAATTTTGACGTTGACTTGGAAGGTTTAAACGAAGAGATCGCTAAGGCGGAAACAATGGTGACGCGGTTGCAGAAGATTGAAGAGCAAAGGGCTTTGCAGGCTGAAGAAAACCGCAAAGAAGAAGACAAAAAAATCACTTACATATCTTAGCTCTGTTGTGCTCGGTAAAGCTTATGCCCCCTCTATATACAGGTTGAATTGAAAGTGAAATCTATGCCTGAAGGTTTCAAGGCTGCTGTCAAAACGAGTGCAACAGTTAATTTATGATTCAGTATCTTTTAAAAGTCGGTATAACCATTGCAATCCCTGAAGTGGATTGCTTTGCTCTTTAGACGCAAAAACAAGTTAAAGGTGGATTTGGGTGAACTACATGATGAAAGAAACAAGCTTTCCAGTTTCTTGCACTCGGCCCTCAAAATTGATGTCACCTCAAAAAGCAACGAGTTGTCAATAGACTCGGAAGAATTATCCCCACAAGAGCTGAAACGAACTGTGAGAAAATTTATTTACCATCAAAAACTGAACAACACGTACTGGGTTTCTGTGAAAAACAGCGTCGTCAAAATCAACAAGTTCAAAAGCAACACCAAGAAGTCGAAAAAACGCAAGCAGGGCGAGACACCTGCAATGTTTCCACACGGCTTCTAACAAGAAAGCGATCAAAAGCTCTCAGTTACGGATTGTGGTGCTCCGGCCGGGATTCGGACCCGGGTCTTCGGCTCGAAAGGCCGGAATACTTGACCGGACTATACTACCGGAGCGCACTTCAGGCTGAAGCACCATGCAAATGTTTTTTCACTCGAATAAACCTTGCCCTTGTTAATTGCGCTAAAGCGTTTCTCGTTTGCTTTTTTTGAAGAGTATATTTGAAGCTACATGTGTGTGCAATTCAGAGTCAGACTTACATACGTTAAATAGGAGTTGCAAACTACAATAGGAGTTGAGCGCTGATGAGTGAGGAAAAAATTGAAAGCATCCTGAAAGGAAACACGCTGCGTGTCTACTGGTTTCTGCTACATTCTCCCGCAGGCACAGTTGGCGCGAGAGAAACTCAGCGGGGGCTCAAGTTTTCAAGTCCAGCCTTAGCCGTGTACCATTTGGACAAACTAATTGAGTTGGGTTTGGCAGAGAAAACGAACGGTGAATACCGCTTGGTCAAAACCGTGAACGTGGGTGTTTTGAAACAGTTCGTGCGCTTCGGCGCGTTCATGCTTCCAAGACATTTTCTGTACGCTACCATGTTCACAACGCTTCTGATTTTCTATTTAACGCAGTTTAAAAGCGTAGATTTCTACAGCATGTTCGCTCTAGTCTTAGGCTTGCTTGCCACAGGAATAATGTGGTACGAAACATTCAAGGCTTGGCGACAGAAACCGTGAATGGTGGAAAAAGAGAGGGTTTGTACGGTCGGCTTGCTGAGGTCGAGTTGAAGTCATTTTCAATATAGCTTTTCTTGGCTGCGTCTACGTATTCAATAAATTCAAGCTGTTGCCTTTTTGTCATTGCCCAAGAATCCCCAGTTCTTATGTACAAATTTTTCATGATTAGCACTTCTATGAACTGTGCGCCTGCGCCGAAGATTTTTTCAAGCCCTTCTTGAAATTTTTTGAGGTTTTGAGGGATTTCGGTTCGCGCCACGCTCAGTGTGTTCTCGATGTGGAAGTATATTGATTGTCCAACTGATTTTCCCAGAGAATTTAGGGTTTCGTCAATAACTTGAAGTAGCAACTTGTCAAAGGCTGTCGATTGTATTGTTAACATTGGGGTTCCCTTACGTTTTTGTATCACTGATCGGGGTAAGGCACCACCGCTTTAATCACTGGACGCAGGTTCAGATTTTTGCTTATTGCTGTCGAATTAAGATCATCTGGCTGAAGGTCGATGAGCACCGTTGTTTGTCCGCTGTCCTCTAAATTAAGGTGCGGTTTCAAAAGCACCTTTATAACGTCGCTGGGCACCCTGAGGTCCGCAACCGTGCCGTCAGGATAGGTTGCGTTGGCGGTTAACACGTGCATCCAAATCGCAGTGTAGTTTCCCGCTGGAAGCTCGGTTTCAGAGAGTGTTTCAGACACGTTTTGCAGCGCCAGCAGATCGAAATAGAACGGCTCAGTTTTCAGAGTCAAGTTGTACCAGTTTCCGCCTTCGTTTTGGATTTTGACCCAGTCTATTGTCATGTTGAGGTGATCAAGCGCTACAGGCATATCGATTATTTGGATTGTCAGAACGCCTTTGCCTGATGCTTCGAAAATGTTGTTACCGATTACAAATCCAGCGATAATCAGCGCTGCCACTAGAATGCCTGCAACTCCGAACAAGCCTACTCGCCTTGTCCCGTTTGACATATCGGTTTTCACCTTTCAAAAACAACTGCATTCTCGCATTTAATACCTATCTTTTGAACGTCATGGTTCAAAAACTTGAACACCATGTTTAAAGAGACGTGCCTGCTGTTTTCAGTATGAGATTTTTGCGGTTGTTGGGATTTTGCCTAAAATCTTCGCTGTTGCCTGTTCCACTTTTTCTCGGTCCGAGGCGTTTGTGTAGACGCGGAGTATGTTGATGAATCCTTTCAGGTTCTCAATTATCTTTGAGACGTCGCTTAGGCGATACGTTGTTTTGCTGCCTGTTTGGCTTCTGCTGAATACGGGTATCTCCATTGACTCCATGAGAACCGCGTGGTGATACGGCACCGACGGCACCGTTGGCACATCAATAACCACCGCCTCCGTCTCCACTCCCGCCTCCTTCGCAATTTCGCTCTGCATCTGCCGGCGGTACGCCTCGCGCCCAAAAATGTTCGACACCATAGTGTCCTTCTCGTAGAAAGTACGTTCGTACGCGCACTTCAGCATCCTGCGATGCTCTAAATCGTCAATTATAGGCTTTGACGCTTCGCACTTTTTCAGTGCCGACCACACCGTGTAGTCATCCATCTCCAAGTATTCTTCAGGTGTCTTGAACGTTGTGAGTCCAAGTTCCCTGTCTGCTTTTTCCATAGCCATGGCAAGCATAATCTGCGCCGCTCTGCCGACACGGTGGAAATAGATGCTTTTGAAAGATTCAATTCGAGCTATCATGAACGCTTCCAGTGCCGAAAGCGCACCTTGCTCAACGGCCAAGTCCTCGCCCAACACGTCCAAGGCGTGAATCAACCTGAACACGTCAATGAAACCGTATTCCGCGCCCGTGTGAAACGTGTCCCTCACGATGAAGTCCTGTTTGTCCACGTCTACGCCGCTGCTTATTATCTGGTCCAGAAAGGCTTTGCCCTGTCTGTGAAGCTTTCCAACAGCAAGCTTCCCAACCTCTTCAGGCTTGTACCCCATCTTGGCTATCTTTTCGCTTAATTCGCTTTTCTCAATTATCCACGACGTGATGTCCTCATGAGTCTTCTCCAAATCCCTAATCAACAACTGCTCAAAAACATGCGAAAACGGGCCATGACCAACATCATGCATTAGCCCCGCGACCCTAGCCATGTCACACTCTTCGTCGCTTACGACTCGGGAAATATTCGGGTTCTCGACAACCTTGCCTGCCAAGTACATGACGCCGACGCAGTGTTCGAAACGAGTGTGGTTTGCGCCGGGATAAACGTACTCCGACCCTGCCAGCTGCCGCAGCCTGCGGAGCCGCTGCATCGGATACGAGTCAATAATTTCTTTTTCTGCTTCAGTAATGTACACGTACCCGTGCACTGGATCCTTGATTTCGCTCCAATACGCCTTCGGCACCTCTGACGCCTCCACGGTTTGTAAGTTATATTTATGAGTCTCCCTATAATGTCTAACGCTAAGCCAGCGCAAGGTGGAAAAGGTTGAACAAGAAAGGCGCTTTCATCTGCATCGAAGGCTTGGACGGCTGCGGAAAAACCACACAAGCCAAGCTTCTGGCAAAGAAGCTCAGGAAAAGCCACAACGCCGTCTACACGGCAGAACCTAGCCGCGGCAAAATAGGCGCTTTCATCCGTAAGCGTTGTCTTTACAACGAAAAACGCGGCTCAACAGTGGTCGAAGCGCTCCTCTTCGCTGCAGACCGCGTTGAACATGTTGAAAACGAAGTTCTTCCCGCTTTACGTGAAGGGCGGCTTGTGATTTCTGACCGCTATGTCTACTCATCTTTGGCTTATCAGGGTGCCGCTGGTCTTAGCCTTGATTGGATAGAAAAAGTGAATGCGCATGCGCTTAAGCCTGACTTGGCGGTTTTCCTCGATGTAGACTTGAAAACCGTGATGAACCGCCTGAAGTCCAGAAAGTCGGTCATGGAAAACATGGAAACATTGCAGAAGGTCCGCGACGTCTACTTGAAGTTTGTGGCGAAGGGTGACTTGGTTAGAATAGAAGGCAATCGTGGTAAGGCTGAAGTGGCTGAGGCTCTGTCCGCTTTGGTTCTGAATTTTTTGGAACCTAACCGTTGCTGAGCGGCTTCGGTTAGTCTTCTCTCCACTTGAACAGTTTCACTGCCGCCGCGAAGATAACCACCGTGATTACGCCGACCACCGCGAGGTCTATCACTGCTCCCGTATAGTTCGCGTACACCATGACGTTGTTCAACCCCTCAACTATGTAATAGAGCGGTAGCACATGCGCGATGCTTTGCAGGTACTGAGGCATGATGCTGATGGGGAAGAACGTGCCTGCAAGGAACATCATGGGGAACGTCACTATGTTTCCGATTACGCCCGCCGTCTCAGGGTTCTTAGTCACTGTTCCAACGAGCATACCCAACGAAGCGAAAAGCATCGGACCCAGCACGAGGAAGGGTATAAGCCAAACAGTTAACGTGATGTGCGCACCGAACAACAAGACTCCCGCGGTAACCATGAGCAGAAAGCTGATAACCGTCAAAACGATGTACCAAAGCACCTTCGAGGCTAACCACTCCATCTTGGTGAGCGGCGTCAAACTCAGCTGCTTGAACAGTTTTGTCTTCTTGTACTCCGAGGATATGTTAACGAGAGAGAACATGGGACTGACGAGGATGGAGAAGCCAATGAGCCCGGGAATCAGGAAATCAACGTACTGCGTCTGCTCAGTGTTGACAGTGGCAGACGCTATGCCAAGGATGGGAATGGCGTCGGGGTTATAGTATTTTAGATTGAACGAGTTTATCACGCCGCTGACGGTGCCTGATACGATGCCGCTGGTGCTTGAGGTTGGGTTACCGTAAACTGTAACATCAACCATTTGACCCGCCAAGTATTTCTCAGAAAAATTCGCTGGAATAAGAATCCCGTCAGATGAAGAATGGTCTGCTAGATATTTCGTGAAGTTTTCAGAGGGGTCTACTAATTCCACCCTGATTGGCCATGTGTCGCTGATTCTTGTGCCGTCAGGCAACGTACCGTTAAGTGCTTGCACAAACTGTGCGGCTAAATCCAGTTGTGGCGAAGGAAACGGACCCGTGTCTTGGTTTTGCGTGTAAACAGTGATAGTTCCTGAGGAGTTGCCCGAGAAAATAGCGCCGAAAATAACGATAAGGATCACAGGAAATATTAGACCGAAGAACAGCCCAAACTTATTGCGTAGATATCCGCGGCTGAAAACTTTGAAATCTGCCGCGATTCTTTTTGCACTAACCATTTTTTCCAGCTCCTTCCTTAACCGTTTGCATTATTATTTTTGCTTTCAACTATTATTTCGCCGTGCTCATCGACCATTCCGCTTACCAGCTTTATGAACACATCGTCCAAGCTGTCACGGCGCGTGTGAATTTCACCCCAATCCAACTTTGACTGCTCGGCAGCCGCCAACGCTGCTAAAGCATCAATTTTCTGTTCCAGCGGTACGCTTATCATGCCTTTGCGGTACTCCACCTTCAGCTCGGTGTTCGCCTTTATGTAGTCGGCTAACTTTTTGCTGCCGTGAATTTCCAGCCTCTCTCCCGAACCATGCTCCGCGATTATTTCATCTACGGTTCCCATAGCCGCGATTTGTCCTAGATTCATGATAGCTACTCTGTCGGAAAGCTGCTGCGCCTCGTCCAGATAATGCGTGGTCAGAATTATCGTTTTGCCTTTTGCCTTCAATCCCCTGATGACTTCCCAGATTGCCCTTCTCGCATTCGGGTCCAATCCTGTGGTAGGCTCATCAAGGAAAAGCAGTTCAGGCGAATTAACAAGCGCAAGCGCAAGCCCAGTTTTTTGTTTCTGTCCTCCTGAAAGGTTATCAAACATGACTTTGGCTGAATCCTCAAGCAAAACTTCCTTCAGGATGTCATCAGGGTCTACCTTGACGCCGAAAAGGTTTGCATAATAAATTATCGCTTCCCTCGGGCTTATCTTTTCAAAGAGCGTGAACTCTTGAGGTATGACGCCGATTTTCTTGTGCAGCTCGTACCCGTTTTTCCACGGGTCAAGACCCAGCACCTTCACTTCGCCCCCTTCCTTCTTCCGCAGCCCCTCCATAATCTCTATGGCGGTGGTTTTGCCCGCGCCGTTCGGTCCCAGCAGCCCGAAGATTTCGCCTTTTTCCACGGTAAACGATATTCCGTCAACCGCTTTTATTTCTCCATAGTACTTTTTGAGCGAAGAAACTTCAATCGAAATCATGCCTTTCTCCTCAGATGTCATTTCCTAGATTCAACGTCGCTAATTTTACGGTATTTCACTTGCAGTTATAGCTTTCGGCTGTACTTCTCTAAACGGATTCGATCCTTTTCAGAATCTTCCTCGACGACGTCGCATTAACCTTGTTCACCAGAAACGCGACCATGTCCTCAGGCGAAACGTATCTTGGACCCCGCTCATGAAAAACCCTGAATTCCACAACGCCCTTGCCAAACACGACGCGAATCATGTAATAATCAAATTTCAACGGTGCCTTCTTCTCTGCTGTGCTTTTGTAGTAGCGCACGGCGCAAAAAAAATCCATCACCTGAAAGGATGCCTTCCTTAAGGCGCTGAGCACATTTTTTGTTTCTTCTTCGTCTATGTAGTTGAAACTTTTAGCCTCAGCTAACCCTACCTCAAAAATTATCGTGCAGTCTGGCACTGTGGGGCAGGCGACCTCGTCAAAACTGAAGGTTCTGCGGTTAATGTCGCAAAGAACCTGTATCAGCCTTTGCTGGAGTTTCTTGTTTGAAAAGGTTGCCGAAAAGCTTTCTACTCCGTGAATGTTTACGGGGAAGTTTTCGTAAAACCCTAACATCTCTCGGGGTTTCCTGTTTCAGCGTTTTTTCATTTTCTGAATCTTTTCAAGGTTGCCCAGTAGCTCAGACAGCGCGGCGCTCAGTTTCTGCAGTTTTTCCACGTTTTCGGTTTGTTGAATCTTCTTTTGTATCTCTTCTACTTTCGACAGAAGCGTCGCCTCGAGCTTGGCGTACGCTGCGGTGCCTGCGTTTTCTGGTTCTTCCCCCTCTTTTACCACGACTACTTTCTTTTCGTCTTTTGCGCACCACAACGTTCCGTCTTTTAACCTGAAGAGCGGCGAAGCACAGGCTGGACATGACAGGTCTGTTAAGGTGGCTCCTTGACGCAGCAGGTCGGCCATGCGTTTGATGGGTTTATCCTCAGTTTTTTCTTGCATTTTAGAACCCCAACATAAATACTTGTTAAAGCTTATATAACTTGATTACTGCGAAGTTGATAGGTGGACGTTTATGGTGCGGAAGAAGAAAGCTCAGGAGTATGAGGAGAAAATTCAGCAAGCGTTAGCTGTGCTTGGTTTGGTCTCGGAAGACAGCACGACTCCGAGGAACATCAGACGCGCGGCAAAAGACGCTATGGGTGCCCTGCAAAGCCCAGAGTATACGCCTGCGGTGCGGGCTTCAAATGCGGTTTCGCTTTTGGATGAGATTCTGCAGGATCCGAACATGCCGCCTTACACGCGGGTGAAACTGTGGAACGTCATGAGCCTAATCGAAGCCATCAAAGATTGAGTTAGAGCATATAAGGCCACTTTCTCTTTTTGAATGCTTTTTCGCCGTCCCCGTCGTCCATGACCATTATGTGTGAAAGCCAACTGTATCAGTTTTCCTGTTTCACCGCTTTTCCTTTTGCGGCGTAGGGAATAGACCACCAGTCCAATGGAGATGATGGCGCCGATTGCAACGGTTATGCCCACGGTAATCAAAGTGGTTGGGAAAGGCGATGATTCGGAACCTGTTTGTTGACCTGCCGTTTGTGTTCCCACCGTGAAAGTGACCGGAGCGGACGCTCCAACGGAGCCAGTCGAATCCTCCGCCTGAACCACAATGGTATGTGTCCCATCAGACAAGCCAGAAAGAGTGGTGTTTCCCGTGATTGGGACTGAGGCTTCGCCATCCAAGCTGTAACCCAGCCAACTGGCAGGTTCAGAAACGGTAAAGTCCAAAGGCAACATGGTTGTGTTATAAGTTTTCAGCTGCTTAATGGACACGATTGAAACTCGTGGTGCGGCAGCGTTTATCGTGAAGACAGTGCTGGCGTAGCCTGAAGTACGGTAAGGTCCAGCGGTTGTACTTCCAACGGTGAAATAGTAAGCGTATTGAACAGAAATAACTAGCCTGTGGGTGCCTTCGGACAAGCCTGACAAAGCCCATACACACAGGTAGTAGTCCGTTTCAGTGGATATTTAACTGGGCGTGAAAACACCCTCTTTGCCATCCAACGTGTAGGTGTACGAGTCAGGTTTCTCCAACATATAGACGCGTTCATATGTTCTTTGCACCGCGAAGGCTACGGGAATGCTGTTTTCAGTGTAGACTCCGTTGTTTTCAGGAAGCTGAATTGTGATTGTGAGGGGAGGAATAGGGGGCACAACGAAATTCCCATGAACTAAATTAATGGAGAATCCGAGGGACACCAGGATTAACGGCATCAAAAGTAAAGTTGCCAATAGGGTTCTCTTTTTGCTGCTTGTTTTCTTCCTAGTGATAAAGCGTGTCAATAGTAGCGCCCCCACTAATGGGGGCATAGTTATCCACCATTGAAATTCTGGTATTAGAGAGATTTGGGTCATAAGTGGATAATTGTCAATGTTGTTGACGGCGATTTCGTAGGGAGTATCTCCTATTCCGTCTCCGCTGTTATCCGCGCCTGTGTAGTCGCTCCAGTAGTTTCCAACTGTGCCGTTATCCCAGAAGTTAAGGGGTTGGTCTCTGATGTATGGAACGACTGCGTTTTCGCTGTTGTGGTTGAAGTTGTTGCCGTAAATGGTGTTGTTAATGGAGGACTCTGGAGATCCAGTGAATAGAATTCCTTCATAGTTATTTTGGAAATTGTTGCTCGACATGAGGTTATTTGACCCTGTGTAATACAGCGCGATTCCTTTGATTTCGCTTAAGGAGTTTCCAGTCATTTGAGAATTGCCGAATCCGCCCCAAATGCCGTATTGTTCTGGTTGCGGTGGTGAAGCGGGAACTTGGGTGCTGGTTCCTATTATCCTATTTCCCCTGATCGTAATATGAAAAGGGTCTGTTGCATCTGGGGTTACTGGGTAGAAAATGGATTCCCGTAGCAAAAGATTGATTTGGCAAGGTTATGTTGTTGCCTATTATGTTTATTTCTGATGAAGATAGCACAACTATACCGCTCGTGGTTTCTCTTATTGTGTTTTGGCTGATAGTGATGCTTGACGCGTTCTCAACTGTTACGCCTGTGATGCAGCCTTCAAACGCTATGTTTGTGATTGTTATGTTGCTTATGTCAACGACATGGACACCAGGTAGCCAGCCGATTGGCATCATCAGACCCTCAGTGTTGACTGCGGGTTTTGTGAGAACAAAGCCGTTGCCGTCAATCAATATGTTTGAGCTTTGAACTTCTATGGTGTTGTTAATTTTGCCAGTGAAGGTGTATGTGCTTCCAATTCGCTGGAGAGGCGCTGTTGCAGGTTCAACGCTTCCGTCATTTCTTATGTAAATTGGTGTTGGCAATTCTGGAAGAGGTGCGCTAACCAAACTGGTGAAGAAAGTTGCCACTAAAAACAAAACAAACAGTGACACGATTGAAGCTACTGCTTTTTTCTTCATATGTTCCCTTCTTCATTGCTTTGCTTCTATTTCACATATACTTGGATTTTTTCGGCAGTAAAAAGGGTTTTTGTCAAGGTTTGTTGACCAGGCTTAGTCAACATTTCTTGACTAACGAGTGTTCCATGCTTCTTTTCAGTTTTGTGCGGTTTTCTTGGCTAGTTTCCGTGTTTCCTTGTACGAGTGAGCGCAGTGCATGCAGCAGAACGCAAGTTCTTTTCCATCAATCACTTCGCGGTAGCCTCCTTCGTAGACTTTGCAGCCGCAGTGGGCGCAGACGTAGAGGCTTGGCTCAATGGCGATGGACACGAGTTCGGCGAAGCGCTTGAAGAGTCCGGTGCAGAGTTCTCTGCCTTCTTGGGTGAACTCGAAGACCTTGCGCTTTTTCTCGCCTACGGGCTTGACGGTGTGTTTCACCAAGCCCTTCTTTTCCAGCTGCTTGAGAAACGGGTAGACGAGGCTTGGGCTTACTTCTTTTTTTACTCTTTTTTTGAAGCGGCTGATTATCTGGTAGCCGTGGGCTGGGCCTTCGTAGAGTATGGTGAGTATGTAGAAGCGTGAGAAGTCCGAGATTAGTTCGTCTATGTTTTCGTTTTTTGTTTCGGTTGCCATGGCTTCGTCATGTTTATTGAAGGTTCCGCGGGGATATAAATGTTTTTGAGATATATCTTTAAAAGACATGTGACTACCGCTCAACTTAAAAAACCCAAACACAAAAATAATACTCACAAAGGCGAAAAACATGAAAATATTCCACTACAACACCGTAAAAGCACAAGACGCCGAAGGCGGCGCCACAAAAACAAAGATAAGATGGCTAATCACAAAAGAGCTAGGCGCCCCGAACTTCGCCATGAGACTCTTCGAAATGGAAGCCGGAGGCCACAGTCCCCTGCATACGCACCCGTGGGAACATGAAGTCTTCATACTGGAAGGGGAAGGTCAACTTTTCGACGGGGCACAAGCCACGCCTTTCAGCGTCGGCGACGTTGTTTTCGTTCCAGCAAACGAACGTCACCAGTTCAGAAACACTGGACAGAAACTTCTGCGGTTTCTCTGTCTTATACCATACACGCGAGAATGACCGAAGACCCGAAACCCCATATCGCTTTCACATAGAATAGCTGTTCGATGTATTTCTTCACTAACAAATATATGGTAGTTGCTACATCTACATTTGGGTTCCATGGGGAAGATGCCCTTTGAAATACGACGTAATAATAGTCGGTGCGGGTCCAGCCGGAATATTCTCTGCGTTAGAGCTTACGGAAAAGAATAACCTCAACGTGCTAATTCTTGATAGGGGTCCAGAAATTGACCAGCGTAAGTGTCCATCAAGCCGGGGGTTCGAATGTCGTCACTGCGAACCATGCTCAGTTCTTTCAGGTTGGGGTGGAGCAGGCGCGTATAGTGATGGCAAACTCACGTTATCCACCGAAGTGGGCGGTTGGCTCAACCAGTACGTTTCTCAGAAAGAGCTCAAAGACCTTGTAGCTTATGTTGACAGCGTCTACTTGAAATTCGGCGCAAGCGAACAAGTTTACGGCGGAGACCAAGAGAAAGTAGATGAAATAGAACGCAATGCCTCCTTAGCAGGACTGAAACTGATCAGGCAGGAAGTCCGCCACATGGGCACCGAAAAATGCGCCGAAACCCTGCGGCAGATGCGCCGAGAACTAAACAGTAAAATCACTTTTCAACCCAAAACAGACGTTAAAGGATTAATCGCCGAAAACCACACGATAAAAGGCGTCGAAACCGTAAACGGCGAGAAATTCATGGGCAAATACGTGATAATCGCGCCGGGCAGAAGTGGCGCCGAGTGGCTCCAAACAGAAGCTCAAATCCGAGGCTTAAAAACCGTGAACAACCCGGTTGACGTGGGCGTAAGAGTTGAAGTTTTAGCTTCAGTTATGGAAGAATTGACCAAGGCTCTTTATGAGCCGAAGCTTGTTTATTACTCGCGGCTTTTCGACGACCAAGTTCGCACTTTCTGCGTTTCGCCTTACGGTGAAGTCACCACCGAATCCTACGATGGAGTGTTAACTGTCAACGGGCAGAGCTATGCCGAAAGAAAAACGGAAAACACGAACTTCGCCATTCTCGTCAGCACGTCGTTCACGGAGCCCTTCAGGGAGCCCATAGCCTACGGAAAATATGTTGCTAGGCTTTCAAACTTGCTCAGCGGCGGCGTAATGGTGCAGCGTCTAGGCGACTTAGTTTCTGGGCGGCGCTCAACACCTGAACGTATTGCTCGAAGCGTCGTGGAGCCAACATTGAAGAACGCCACACCTGGAGACCTGAGCTTCGTGTTGCCCTACCGCTATCTATCCGACATAAGGGAAATGCTCCAAGCTTTAGATGTAATCGCGCCTGGAATCCACTCGAGAGACACGCTCCTTTACGGCATAGAAGTGAAATTCTACTCTTCTCACCTGCAACTGAGCAATGTCTTGGAAAGCAAAATCCAGAACATGTTCACTATAGGCGACGGCGCTGGCGTCACCAGAGGCTTGGTTCAAGCTTCAGCTTCAGGCGTCATAGTGGCTAGGGAAATTCTGAAAAGGGAAAAACTGAAGGCTTAGAAAGATGGTCGTGGCTCAGAACATCAGGTGCTCGCACTGCGGCGCACCAGTGGAGTTCAAGCCCGGCGAGATAATAGCTACTTGCAAGTACTGTGGCTATACCACAGTCATCGAAACTGGAGCACCCTTCAATTTTGAGCATTCGCTGTTGCTGAACAAATATGATATGAATCAGGCAGATGATTTGGTAAGAGATTGGATGAGGTCGGGGTTCATGAAACCAAGTGATCTTGCCAAAAAGTCCAAAATTGTTGAGAAAAATCTTGTTTACTTGCCTTTCTGGGTTGTTTCTGTGGCAGCTTCCAGCAGCTACAAAGGGATATTCGAACGAATTGCTCCCGCAATCGTGAAAGAAGGCAAAATTGAGAAGGAGTACAACTGGCTTGTTCTGGCAAGGGAGGCTGCAGGGTTCCCAACCAGAGAATACGATGTCCCTTTGGAAGGCAAGATTCCTTTTGACTTTCGGAAAATTGAGGGGTTCGCCAAGGTTCTGAACAGCGAAATCGACAGAGACGAAGCGCTGAAACTCGCCAAACAACAAATCGAGGCGCATCATCGCTACTTGCTTCAGCAAGATGTGGACAAAATCGTGGATATGAATACCGAATTTGACTTAAAGCAGATGGTTTACCTTCACGCGCCCATCTGGTTCATAAAATACGATTACCGCGGCGAGAGCTACCAACTGCTGTTCGATGGTGCAACGGGGATGGTTTTGAAGGGTGACATACCTCAGAAAGGGTTTGGAATACTGTAACACAAATTTTAAAAATTTGACTTCGCAATAGTTGATTGCTAGAGGAATGTGATGGAAGAGACTAAGGTCGCATCTCGAAAGCGTTTCGATTATGGTGCAGGCGCGCTCGCCGTCCTTGTTGTTTCTGTGGGCGTGGCTGCCATAGTTTACGGTTTGAATCTTCTCTCTCTTAACTTTCTAAACATACCTGCTTGGATTTTTGGTCCCCTTGGCATTTACACTTTGGCTTACTCTTCCATCGCAGGCACGGAATCAACCTACTATGCCGTCTGGGGATTAGTTATGGTTGCGGTTGCAATCATATTCGGGTTCTATGACAGAGTTAACGTAGTCGTTATTCTCGGTGTTATGGCAATCTTGATTGCCGTCATAGGTATAATTGCATATCAGAGGAGTAGAAAATGAGTGAAAAAGACTATTTAGGAAAAGTTCGCGGAGAAAGAGGTCTCCTCGAGAAAATAATGAGCTATGTCCCAGGATACCACGGATACAAGGAAAAAGAACTAAGACGGGAAAGCGACCGCCTCGTACGGATGGACGTCGTCAACAGGCTGAAAGATGCCAAAACGGTTTTCCGCAGACGCTTCGCCGACCCTGAGGCGGTGCAGAAACTCGGCGCAGGCTCTTACAAGTTTGACGCCTTAACTTACCGACTTGACCGCGTCACGCAACGTATCGACCGTGCAGTAGCGGGGTACGCTGGTATGTTCGATGCAATTAAAGTTAAGGAAGACAAACTTGACTCGGTAATCCAGCATGACCTGAGTCTGATTGAGAAAGCTGAATCAGTAAAAGAAGATGTTGAGAAGGTGGCATCTATGGAACCCGGAACTGACGACTGGAAAACAGCAATGGATGCTGTAATCTCCAAGGTCGAAGACCTCGACAAACTGGTCGACGAACGCGCCAACCTTCTCAGAGGCTTACAGGAATGACCTCGGCGCGTTACCAAGGAATCAATGCGCGGATAGACAATTTACAAAAAACTTTACCCGAATACGTTAAGAAAGCAGGTTGGAAAGTCAAAAAGGTCATTTCCTTCCCGAACAGTGTCATGTTTGAGTTGAAACGAGGTTTTTTCGACAAGGCTACACTTAACATTAAACAGATTGCTCAGGATGTGGTTCTTGACGTTGATGGTTCAAGGGAGCTTATGGACATAGCGGAAACAGCGTTGACGGATTCATGTGACAACCCCGCGGCACTGGTGGGCTGGAAGGAACAGGAAAGAAAACAGGCGCAAGAGTTCATGAGTTCTGCCGCCGCTGCTCAACCTCAAGCACAAGCTGCTCAACCCGTTGCGCCAAAACCTGCAGCGCCGAAGCTGGAGACTTGCCTGCATTGTAATGCTCCTTTAACGTATGACCCTGAGGAGGTTCTGGTGATCTGCGACTACTGCGGATACATCAATAACCCCACGGGGGAGAAGCCTCCACGATATAGCATGCTGCCTGTGGATGTTAATGGTTCAGCAGGCCTCGAAATCGCCAAAGACCATGTCGGAAAAGGAATTCTCGTTACTCGAGGAATGGCGGAACGCGCAGAGTGGGGCGCGATAATCTTGCGGTATATTCCAATTTGGAACGTGCCTACGCAGTTTGAGGGTCAAGTCGAGGGCAGGAGGGGGCTTGTGAAAACGAAGAGTGTGAAAGGTCAGGTGGCGCAGGACATAGCGTTGAACGCCTTGGCTGGCATATTCGGCGGTAGACGAGTAAAGCCATCCGATAGGCTTGAACGGACTTCAGTTAACGAGACGATGGATGTCTCTGTTATCGCTAGAAAGGCGCCTGAGTACCAGCCGGATGTGGGCTCTTGCAAGTTTCTTTTGAACAAGAAAGAGTCGTTCAGGAAGACGGGCGAGGAGACTTTGAACGTGGAAATAAGTGCCAAGGATGCAGCGGAACGCGCCGAAGCTCTGGGTCTGGAGGAGGTCAAATCGAGATACACTGCAATACGGAAATTCAACGTCACTGGGCGTCCCGCTGGGGAACCTGAACTAATATATGCGCCTTGGTGGTTTATAGAATATAATATGGGAGGAAAAGCCTATTCCGTGATAGTTGACGCATGCAGCGGATGCGTCGTCGCGGGGCAGAGACCTTGGCTTCCCAAGGGAGCAAAATGGAGGTAAAAAGAATGCCAAAAGTAATTGAATGGGTCGGAGCAAGAGAATCGGATATCGTTTGGAGATATCCAGTTGAAGAGATCGCTTGGGGAGACAACCTCATCGTCCACGAGTACGAGGCTGCCGTGTTCTTCAGAGACGGTAAAGCCTACGATGTGTTTAGGGCTGGGCGTCATGTTCTGACAACACTTAACTTGCCTCTGCTGACAAAGATTTTATCAAAAATTACTGGCTTCAACAAAGTGCCCTTTCTATCCACAGTCATTTTCATCTCGCTGAAACAGTTCCAAGGAAAGTTTGGAGCGCAAGGACAAACGAAAGAGCTTGCGCCGCTCAAGTTCTTCGGGGGCTTCTGGTTCCGAGTTGAGGAGCCTAATCTCTTCGTGAACGAAGTTTTAGGTGGGCAAGCCTCATATTCGACTGATGGTCTCCAGGACTTCCTCAGAGGCTTCTTCAATGAACGGCTGATTGACACTTTGAGTCAGTACTCGCTTGTGGATGTCTACGGAAAACTTGACGAAACAAGCCTTCTCTCAAAGAACCTTTTGTTCGATGCGTTCTCAAAGATTGGGCTGGAACTTATCGAAGTAAAGTTTGAGGGAATAGATACTACGCCCGAGTTCAGGGACAGACTATATTACATACGCACAGGCGTCGCCGCCACAGACGTGCTAAGAATGGAGACGGTTCAGAAATCTGCCGAAAGCTTGGGTAAAAGTTCAGGCGGAGGGGCAATCGGCGCGGGCGCGGTGATTCTTCCGCAAGTGCTACAGCAGCAGGGTCAAGCCCAGCCGATGGTGCTATGTCCCAAATGCGGCTTCCAGAACCCTCAAAACACAAAATTCTGCGGGAACTGCGGCACATCCCTGCAACCTCAACCTGGCGTAACCTGCCCCAAATGCGGCACGGTGAACGCGGCTGGAGCCAAGTTCTGCTCAAACTGCGGCGCCCCGTTGCAGAATACGACTGTTAAGTGTCCAAAATGTGGCACGGAGAGTCCATCTGGCACCAAGTTTTGTCCGAACTGCGGAACTAAACTCTAAACTCTCCTTCATTTTTTCTTCGCAAATGCCTTTTTGAGCGCAGTTCAGTAAACGTTTTTGTATTCCAACGCATAACTTCTGTTTCGGATGCCTGAAGTTAATGAGTGAAAACGTAATCGGCCACGGCACATGGTACGATAAAATGGCGCAGAAAGTGGTCAACCGCGAGCGGAGGCTGGGCAGAAGCTTGGAAAAAATCAGAACCGAGATGGGACTCGGCGCTTCTGGGTTCCCTCACATAGGCAGCCTCGGAGACGCGGCGCGCTCCTACGCGGTTACGCTTGCTTTGCAGGAGATGGGTTTCAACTCCGAACTTGTGGCTTTTTGCGATGATAAGGATGGTTTGCGGAAAGTTCCTGCGGGCTTGCCGAAGTCTCTGGAGAAGTATCTGGGTTTTCCCGTTTCCAGCATTCCTGACCCGTTCGGCTGCCACGAAAGCTACGGCAAGCACATGAGTTCGCTTCTGCTTGACGCTTTAGACGCATGCGGCATCCATTATCATTACATGTCTGCGAAAGAAGTTTACGAGAAAGGGCTTCTTCGTGAGGAGATTAGAACTATACTTCTGAACGCCAAGAAAGTCGGCGAAATCGTCAAGGAAGAAGTAGGACAGGAACGCTACACCGAGGTCTTGCCGTACTTTCCAGTGTGCGAGAAATGCGGGCGCATCTACACCACGCAAGCGCTGGAGTTCGTGCCTGAAACAGACAAGGTTCTCTACGCCTGCGAGGGCTTGGAAATCAGAGGCAAGCGGATTGAAGGTTGTGGGCACAGAGGCGAGGCGGACATAGCCCGCGGCGAGGGAAAACTGAGTTGGAAAGGCGAGTTCGCCGCCCGTTGGAAGGCGTTGGACATAAGGTTTGAAGCCTACGGTAAGGACATCGCCGATTCCGTTCGCATAAACGACCGTATATGCCGCGAAATTCTCTGTTTTGAACCGCCGTCTCACGCGCGGTACGAGATGTTTCTGGACAAAGGCGGCAAGAAAATTTCAAAGTCCGCAGGCAACGTTTTCACGCCGCAGGTGTGGTTCCAGTACGGCTCGCCGCAGTCGCTGCTTCTGCTGATGCTGAAACGGTTTGTTGGCACCCGCACTCTCGATGTTTCGGACATTCCTTCCTACATGAACGAAATGGACGACCTTGAAGACGTGTACTTCGGCAAGAAAGCGGTGAAGGACGAGAAAGAGCTTGCGAAGCTCCGCGGCTTGTACGAGTACTGCTGGGTTATGAAGCCGCCTGCTAAACCACGCTTTCATGTGCCGTATAACTTGCTGGTGTTTTTGGTTAAAATGGCGCCGAAAGAAGGCCTGAACGACTTTCTGACCGAAAAGCTTCAGAGCTACCGTTACCTGCAGAAAAACCAGCAAGTTGATGCTGAGCTGGAAAAGCGGGTTGAATACGCGCTCAACTGGGTCAGAGATTTTGAGGAGATTAAAGAAACACCTGTAAGCCTCACGGAAACAGAAGAAAAAGCCGTCGCAAACCTAGTTAACGTTCTGGAAGATGCTGATGAGCCTGATGAAATACAGAACGCCATTTTCAACTCTGCCAAAAACAACGGCTTGAAGCCTGCTGCCTTCTTCAGAACTCTCTACTTAATCCTGATGGGTGCTCAGCAGGGACCGAGACTGGGACCGTACATACTTGCAATGGGCAAGCAAAACGTCATCAAAGCCTTGAAGAGAGCATTAAGCAAGAAATAGCGTTCTGCCTCTCATATTCCGGTCAAGATCAGCCTCACGATAAACACGTAAAGGATTAGAATAAGCAAGATAAACGCGCCGCCGCGGCGAGAAATGTTCCTCAACTTTTCGAAGTTTTTTTCAGATGCGTCTTGTGCCCGCTTCATAAAATACAGCAGGCAAGGAACTAAACAAACGAAGGCAACCATGTACCAGCCAAGAAACGGCGTTAATGACAAATTAAGCAGCTCATACACTATTGGCAAGCTTACTGTAACCAGCAGCGAAGCGGATGCGAATCTCAGGGCAGTTTTCCTGCCGTATTTCACCGCAAACGTGTTGATTTTTGCTGATGCGTCTGCCGTGTAATCTCCTACGACCTGGTAAATTTGACCTGCGCACTGGATGAGAAAAATTGGTAATGCGGTGAAAAGCGCGTCTTGATAACGCCGAATCACCCAGGGAAATTCGAACTGTAACGTCAACAGAGGCACCGTTTGAACTCCGATAAAGAACGGCAAAACCCCTGCTCCGATGCCGCAAACGATAACGTCTAAGCCAGGTCTGCTTTTGAAACAAACGGGCGGAGCAGAATAACCTATTCCAAGCAGCATGAGAGCGCCAAGGAGCAGGAAAACGCTGATGTCTGTCAGCAAAGCGCTTGTCAAGCTAACCGCGGTAAACACGAAAAATAATGTGAGTCCCACTCTGGGCGGCACTTCTCCAGACGCAATCGGCAAATCCTTTTTCAGAATATTCGCTTTATCGTTTTCGCGGTCGAAGTACTGGTTCAAAATGAATATTGCGCTGGTGGCAAGTGAAAAAGAGACCAAAACCACGATGAAGCGCCCTATCGATGGGAGTTCAAACAGAATGCAGCCGAGTAAAAAATTGAACAGCCAAACCTGCCAACTGTCAAATCTCATCAGCTTTACGTACGCACGAAGTTTTCTTGAGCGAGCGGGCATTTTCTTCTCTTAGCTTTAACCTAGAAGGGTTATAAAGTGTATGTGCATGCACCTGCCGTTTGCTGAGCATTTAGCATAAATACTCTGGTAGATCAGATATTTTATATCTTTATGGCACCTTTCTTGATACGACTTCTCTTAATAGCCCTTATTGCCACTGCCATCGCGATAGCTAATGCAACAGGCATGATAAACCAAGCTGCAAACTCAAGTACAGAAGACGAAAGTGCAGGGCACCCAGACCTAAACGCAAAGTTTGCACTTGTAAACATATCATAATAGCAATATGACGTATTGAACTCATTCGGACTAGTCATCCATGCGGTGTAGGCAGAGACATTCACCGATACGGAATGCAAACCCGAAGCTAATCCACACGCTGGAACTGAATATACAGGCGAAGAGGTGATGTTCGTGAAGTCTGCATGCGACCCCCATTCTGGTTTACCGCAAAAGCCGCCAATTTCCGTGCTATTATCCAAAACTTGTTTTTCATCAAGGGCGCAAGTCACTTCTGTAATGGTGCCGATAAAAACATCTATGCCCGAGAGAGGATTTAGCTGCCAATACCATGAGCTAGGTATGTCTAAGCTAAAAGCGATGGAAACATTTTCTCCAGCGATAGTTCCGTTATTTGGAGATAATAAGTTGATGGTTGGTTTATCTGTAATTGGGTCTAAAGGAACAGGTATTCCCAGTCCATAAGGATTTGCTTTAACCAAGGTTGCTAGCATTGAAGCAGCTAATGAAATCAACAGCAATCCGGCAAAAAGATAGGCTGCAAGCCGTCTTCTCATGCCATTCATCAAATGCTTATACTGCCTATACTCTTTTAAAGTTTTTTTGTCAATATCATTAGCACGACTTTTTTATCTTTTTACCGAAGTTTTTGTTTTCTCACCAGGTTCTAAATCTTTCTTCAAGAAAAGATACATGAGGGAAAGGCGAAGAACTTTGTAGTCTATTCTTCCAAGTCGTTGTCTGGCTTCAGCGTTGTATCGCGTCGATTATAGGTTATCAGTAAACTCTTTTTATTTGACCTCCGCATCTTGTTTGTGAAGGGCCCGTAGTCTAGTACGGATTATGACACCTCCCTGCGGAGGAGGAGACCCTGGGTTCAAATCCCAGCGGGCCCGCCATTAGCCCCTCTTCCTGTTCGTTAAACAACGCAGGACGTAGGTTCAGAAGCGCTTATATTTACTGCAGTGCTGGACAAAGAAGAGGAGACTGATATCTATGCGAGATGGAACAGACGAAATAGTAAAAACTGAACTATACAGGGAAATCGAGACATTGGAAAAGCAATACCGCGCCATTAAGGATTACCTTTCAGAAAAGGAAACTGAAAGCTTGGAAATCATTGGAACCTTGCGGGGATTCAGGAGCACCTTAAGCAAAATCAGCATGCACATCCTAACTTTGTATACTTTGGAAGGTCAAAAAACCAAAATCACATGGGATTCCCTCTTCACTAACATAGACCATGCTTTGGAACAACTGCAAACCTCACGTTCGAACCCCAGACCAACAATCCAACTAGCCCTAGACATGTCTGAACCCAAAATCGAAGAAGTCATGTCCTACCTGTTAACCCTCAAAAAATCCCTGCAATAACTGCAGAGCGCCTTACTCCACAATTTTTTCCCAGCTTTTCACCAAATCCAGAACTTCTTGTACAGGTTGGCCGCCGTAACTTTTCAAACGCTGACGAAGCTCAACCTTGTCGACCGCTGCCTTCTGGAAATCCTTGAGCTGACTAGCCCCAGTTGCCAAGTAGAGTATTCCATCTATGCCTGCTCGTGCGCAGCGAACGCTAACCGTCAGCAATTCGGAGGCTGATGAAACATCTTTTGCGGTGTCGCCTGGACCGAAAACGTATAGGCTGATGTACACTGGCTTCTTAAGCAGCTTTTTGAACCCGCGAGCTAGCATCTCCCAGTACCAAGGTGTGGCGTAGTTTTTGCTGAACATGACAACGTTGAACGCGTCAGCGTACTTGGCAAAGTCGTCAAAGTCAACGCCGTAGCGTTCACAGGCGGTTATAGGGTCTGGCTGTATGCTCATGACCAGGTCTTTTTTTACGCGTTCTCTGATTTGGGCTATGTAGTCGGTGACTTCTTTTCTGCGCCACTCAAACCAGCTTAAGCCGCTTTTCTTCCAGCGCTCTTTGCATCGCGGGCACGTGCAGTGACCGTGATCTGCGAAGTACTGGCTGTTCAGCCACACGCCCAGCGAGTGACGGTCAACATCCTCCATGTAATCCAACTGTTCAGCACGATGCTCAGGCTGCGTAGCGCAAACAACGCTCCAGTAAATGTTAAAGTTGTTGTTTCCCATACGCGCCGGACCCAGAGGAGACTGCGAAATCCAGTCAGGATGACTGCGAACCGCCGCGTTATCCGCAAAAACCGCAATGTTACTGTACATGTCCTGAACAGGCGGAATCCTATCGCCAGTTTCCAGCTTAACACGCAGCAAATGGAGGTCAAAACCCTCAGCTTTCTCCGGCTCATACACGAACGCGCCGAACTTCACATCGTACACCTTGCTTCACGCAAAGAAACGGCACTCAATTAAGGTTTCGGGAAAAACAGCCGCAACACCAATGCAGGCGGCATCTGCACTTCCGGAGAACGCCGATTTTCATGCAGTTTAGTTTATATAAGGGGGTATAGACTGTTCCACGCGCTAGAGAAAACGGAAAGCAAGCTGTGTGCCGAGTTCGCAATTATTCCCTGCTTGAGAGCACTAGGATATAATCTGCTGTATCTGCGCACATGTCTGCAGCGTGCTCAATGAACTCGACCAAATCGTCAAAAATCACCATGGCTCCACAGTTGACTTGCGAGCCATACTTTACAAACAAGCTTTTAGCCTTCAGATACTCTTCGTCAAGCACGTGTTCAATCTCTCCGACTTTTTTGGCTTGCTTTATGGCTTCTGCAGGCTCAGATGAAATCTTTTCTATGGCACCACGTAGCATTTGAGCTGTTTCCACAAGTTTCGAGGTCATAAAAACGGTCTTCTGGCAAAGTTCTGGTGGGATTTTTGCATCTGCAAGCATCTCCAGGCATCTTGCCGCATCTTTAGTGTGGTCCGCTAGGGTGTCCAGCCTTTTCACGAGATGCAACAGGTCTTCGCGGTAGTCAGCTACAAGTGCTGCACCCTTGGAAAGCTCCATGAAAACGTCTGTTCTTAACGCGTCAACTTCCTCTTCTGCCTTGTACAGGTTTTCAATATACTTCTTGGATTCCACGAAATTACCTTCTGAAAAGCTCTTAATAGCCTTATGAAGCCACGTTACTGTGTCAAAGGCTTTTGTTATTTGTTCGTGAGCCAGCTCTAAACCTTTTGTTTTCCGGCGTTTTTCAAACCAATTATAGCTTCTTTTCTCCACGGTTTGCATCTCCTTTTATTCATTATTTGAGATTGTAACCATATTAACCCTTCTGTAACTCAAGTGTAACTTCAAAGACTCCTATACCGCGTTTTTCCTCTTGTAGACTGTTTTATCGGCTTCAAAAAACGAAATCAGCTGAATTTCGTTATGACAAGCAGCCGTCAATCGCCAGAAACCATTCCACAGGGTCTATTCCATCTAACGGTGCTGGCTTTTTCTTATTCCTCTTTACCTTCACAATCATGATTTCATCTGCACTGTGCTCTATACGTGGACAAAATACCACGGCTCAGCAAATTTTGAAGTTGCATTTTTCTCTTTTTTCACTGCACCTTTTCGCATTTCCATCTCCAAGTAAAGCAGCAGCGTCCTAACTTAATTAGAATCTCCAAATATTATATAGACCACACTTTAGTCTATATAGCAACTAAACCGACCAAACTCAGGTTTCAAGAACGGTTCTCGCCAACTCAACCTTGTCTTTCAAACTTTTCATTATCGTGTTTGTAACTCTCACTTCAATTCCAAGCTTCTCTATCCTCTCTTTCTCCGCAAAGTCAGCTAAGTCAAGAACAAACGTGTCAAGGAAATCCGAGTAAAGTTTAGCCACCGAAAACGCGGAAACCTCAAACCCTAAACCCCGCATCAACTTGTCCGCTGGACCTTTAACGGGCGCACCAGCAATTATCGGGCTTATCGCCACTTTTTTAGCGTCTGTATGCTGCAACGCGTCTCTTACTCCGTTCACAGCCAAGATCGTGCCAATGCTGACTATTGGGTTGCTTGGGCAGACAATCACTTTCTCTGCTTCCCTAATTGATTCTAAAACGCCTGCAGCAGGCTTTGCCGTGTCAGCACCAAGAAATTCAACGCCCAAAACCTCGTCTTTTCCGCCTCTTTTAACAAAATACTCTTCAAAGTGAACCAAGCCTTCCTCAATCAAGACTCTGGTTTCAAACTTATCATCTGTCATAGGCAAAATTGCCGCTTCAACTTCTAACAAACGGCTGACACGCGTAGTAACCTCGGAAAGCTTCAGATCGCTTTTCAGCAGGTTCGTTCTGAAAATATGAGTAGCCAGATCCTTATCGCCAAGGTTGAACCATACTTCGCCGTGTAGTTTCCTGAGAGCCTCAAGACAGTGAAAAGTGTCTCCTTTAATTCCCCATCCTTTCTCTTCATCAACTATGCCTGCCAAAGTGTACGTGACGATGTCAACGTCTGGAGATATGTGCAAACCGAATAGTTCAATGTCGTCACCTGTGTTCACAATTATTGACAGGTCCTTTCCGTCAATGAGTTTCACAAGTCCAGTGAGAAACCTGGCGGCTCCTACTCCACCTGCTAAAGCTGTGATCATGGGCTTTCACGCTGAAACTATATGTGCGCAAGGGCTTCAAGAAGCTTCCGTTTGCTTAGCACGGCAGAATATTCGATGCCACTTATTCCTGCTGG
>Ga0315535_1000073_pt1 | contig 59152 bp, 45 predicted proteins | sample SalMarSW160220MG_2_FD_203092 | JGI IMG/M metagenome (GOLD analysis project Ga0315535, IMG submission 203092) | Salt marsh sediment microbial communities from the Plum Island Ecosystem LTER, Massachusetts, United States - Salt Marsh Sediment SW1602-20 ... | reverse complement strand
TTTCCGGGCAGGAAAGTAATACTCATCCAGGTCAGATATGAGTAAGATCTATATATCCGACAGACGTCGGAAAATGATAAAAACATTGTTTTCTGATATTTCGGAAGCCATTGCCGGTTCTGAACAGGACTTTACGGAAGGAAGACTGGGAAGAGCCATACTGCTTCTTTCAATACCTGCTGTCCTGGAAATGGTTATGGAATCAGTATTTGCAATAGTTGATATCTTTTTTGTCTCACGCCTGGGAGCGGACTCCGTAGCTACAGTAGGAATAACGGAGTCAATGATGACGATAATATATGCTATATCGATTGGGCTTGGAACAGCAACTACTTCTATGGTTTCGCGGCGAATAGGAGAGAAAAAACCGGAAGAAGCGTCAAACACAGCTTTCCAGGCAATCCTGATAGGTCTTACCGCAGGTATATTAATTGGTATCCCCGGTGCTTTATACAGTAAAGAGCTGCTTGGTCTTATGGGTGCTTCGGATGTTATTGTGAACAGGTTATCAGTTTATGCTACTTTGATGCTTGGTGGAAACATAGTGATAATGATGCTTTTTATTATCAATGCCGTTTTCAGAAGCGCTGGCGATGCTGCAATAGCTATGAAAATGTTATGGCTTGGAAACCTTATCAATATAATTCTTGATCCCTGTCTTATATTCGGCATCGGATTTTTCCCGCGAATGGGTATTTCCGGTGCTGCACTTGCGACAATAATCGGCCGGGGAACTGCTGTCGCCGTACAATTTTACCTTCTTTTCTTTGGAGGAAAAAGAGTTCAGCTTAAGTTAAAGACCATGTATGTGAACCTCAGGGTCATGATGCGTCTCTTGAAATTATCAACAGGTACTATAGGACAGAATCTGATAGGTACAACAAGTTGGATAGGTCTTTTCAGGATTGTATCTATTTTTGGCAGTGAAGTAGTAGCAGGTTACACTATAGCACTAAGGATAATAGGGTTCACTCTGATGCCATCATGGGGTATAAGTAATGCAGCTTCCACCCTGGTCGGACAAAACCTGGGTGCAGGTAAACCTGCAAGGGCAGAACGTTCGGTGTGGGTGACGGGCCGGGTCAACATGATAATGCTGGGCGTTATAGGAGTGGTCTTGTTTTTGGCTCCTGAATTTTTTATAAGGATTTTCATAACCAACGATGATGTTATTCGTGCAGGAGCCATGGGACTTATGGTAATCAGTACAGGCTATATTGCCTACGGACTCGGGATGGTTCTTGTCAATTCATTCAACGGGGCAGGAGATGCCACTACTCCTTTGATAATAAACTTCTTTGCATACTGGCTGCTTGAAATTCCACTTGCATGGATACTTGCCATGAATGCCGGAATGAATGAAACAGGTGTTTTTATTTCCATCGTCATTGCAGAAACTGTACTGACTGTCGTATCGTGGCTGGTTTTCAGGCGTGGAAAATGGAAGCTCAGAGTTATCTGATTACCAGAAAATCCAGTATTAATCAACCTGTTCAGATCCCGTATCGCGTCGCAGTCTCTTGATAGTGCTCCTGTTGTGTTTGTCTTCCAGTCTTTTTAGCCTCGATGACCGGGTAGGGGATGTTGGTTTACGTTTTTTACGCACTGTGAGGGCACGGGAAAGCAAATCATAGAATCTTTCTTTAGCCTCCTCACGATTCGAGAACTGAGATCTTTCCGATTGTGCAGTAATAATTACTTCACCTTCCTTATTAATTCTGTTACCAAGCTTTGAAAAAGCCAGTGACTTTTCATCCTCACTTAGCAGCAAGGTCGCTTTAATGTTAAACCTAAGTTCTACTTTTGTATTTACCTTATTTACATTTTGTCCTCCCGGACCTCCACTGCGTGTAGCAGTGAAAACAAATTCACTTTCAAAATCCCTCTCTTTTAATGCCTCAGGTTTCATTTTAAGAATTCATTTTACAGGAAAAATATTGCAACACCTCCAACACTTACAAAAGACCCGATAAGCTCGGCTATTGTTACTTTCTGTTTATAAATTAAAATAGAAGGCAGAATAATGAATACAGGGACCAAAGCCATGATGGTAGACGCGATCCCTGCCTCTGTATATTTTACAGCTATTAGCGAAAAAGAGACTCCCAGGAATGGACCAAAAAAAGAACCTACCCCTGTCAAAATCATACCATGCCTGTTTTTAAGAGCTTTCCTGACATTCCCCCACCTTGCAAGGATAGTTACAAGCATCGTGTAGCCTGCAATACCGGCTATTATTCTTATCTGTGTCGCTGCAAAAGGGTCATAACCTTTCATGCCAAGTTTGCTTAAAACAAGTCCGAGTGCCTGCCCAACAGCACCGCCCAAGGCTAACAAGATACCAGACGGCTTAAGTTTTAAAGCAAGTTTTTCACCTTTTCCCTTTCGGCCAAAAATTGCCATGGCTATACCACAAAATGTAAGTGTCATGCCCAGGTAATGGAAGAGTGTCATGCGTTCACCAATTATAAAATAGCTGAAAAATGCAGTTATTGGCGGTACTAGTGTCATGATAAGCATGGCAAACCTGGAACCTATCACTGTATACGATTTAAAAAGGAAAAGATCGCCGAAAACGAAGCCTATAAGCCCGGATAATGAAAGCCATATCCAGTTATCTTCAGTTGCATCTGAAGGCAGAAGAATACCCCTGTGTATAACAGTAAAAAGACTAAGAAACAGAAATCCAATAATGAGCCTGATTATATTTACCGATAATGAGCCTATTTTGAGACTGGCCGACTCAAATGACAATGATGTGGCAGTCCAGAAAACAGCAGTCAGGAGTGCCGCAAATTCGCCGGCATGTTCAGTAAAAAAGTTCATGATAATATTTCCTGCACCTGGCAGGTATTAAAAAGACTATAGTGCGTTTTTATATCTGCGTCCTTACTCCTTACTTTCAAAGATATAATCCCCTGAGCCTGCTTCCATCACCAGGTTCTTTCCGTCTGTCTTTATATTTTCTAGGTATTTATTCTCCCTGATTGGGTTTCCATGTTCAGTCAGGCTTTCCGGATCAATACCTGGAAGTATAATGGTGGCAACAGTATTGGCCGGTATCTTCACTGTAAATATAAGCATGCCGTCTTTTCTTTCCCAGCCCGATCCTATTGTTCCGTACGAGCTTTCAAATGTTGCCCTGCAGTACTTCATTCTTTCAGTCGGATGTGGGTGAATAATGATATGCTTGTAACCGGCTCCTTTTGTATCGATACCTGCAGCCACCCTGTACATCCAGTCACCAATAGCACCATAGGCATAATGATTGAATGAATTCATCCCGGCATCCTCGAAAGTGCTGTCCGGTTTTTCTCCATCCCATCTTTCCCAGATTGTGGTAGCACCCATTTTAACAGGGTAAAGCCATGAAGGATATGTCTCCTGGAGAAGAAGATCATACGCGACATCTGTATAGCCATTGTCAGACAATACATGACACAGGTAGGGTGTTCCGAGGAAGCCTGTTGAGAGGTGGTCCCTGCGGCTTTTTATATTGGCCACAAGGAATTCAGCTGCATTATGGTCGAGGTTCTCAGGCAGTAGTTTGAACATAAGTGCAAGTACATACGAAGTCTGAGAATCAGTTCCAACCCTTCCTGCCCTGGTCACATACTGATAAATGAATACATCTTTTATTTTGTTAAACAAATCAGAATATGTTTTCTCATCATCTGTTTTTCCCAGTACACCTGCTGTTCTGGCCAGCAGACTTGTGGAATATGCATAGAATGCCGTTGCGATAAAATCATGGTCTGTATATCCGTCGGGTGCGGTATGATTATAGAGAGGAGGATGATAGAACAGCCAGTCCCCGTACTTGCTTCCACCTTTCCAAATATAGCTGCTTCCGGCTTTCTTTCTTATATATTCCACCCAGGCCTTCATGCTTTCATATTGATTCTCCAGGATCTGCTTATCACCATAAACAAGATACATTGTCCATGGGGCAATAACAGCCACATCTCCCCATCCGGCCGATGGAACGGCGGTAACAGCATCCTGAGGGTTGAGTACATCAGGTATTACATCGGGGACCGCTCCGCCCGGCTTCTGATCTGCTGCCACATCTTTCAGCCATTTTGTAAAAAATGCTGATACATCGAAGTTAAATGCTGCAGTTCTGCAAAAGGCCTGTGCGTCACCGGTCCAGCCAAGTCTTTCGTCTCTCTGAGGACAGTCTGTGGGTACATCAACAAAATTGCCCTTTTGTCCCCATTGAATATTATGCTGAAGCTGATTTACCAGCGGATTTGAACACTCAAAAGTGCCGGTCTGTGGCATATCCGTATGAACAACCATGCCGGTCAGATCATCCGTGGTAAGTTCTCCGGGATAACCGGTAACCTTAACATACCTGAATCCCATGAAGGTAAACCGCGGTTCATAGACCTCTTCACCTTTACCGGAAAGGGTATAGGTGAGCTGACATCTGGCAGACCGAAGGTTAGCAGTATAAAATTCACCAAATTTATCAAGCACTTCAGCATGATTAAGTTTAACGACAGTGCCTTTATCGCCTTTAACCTTCAGCCTGATCCATCCTACCATATTCTGTCCCATGTCGACCAGCAGATCTCCTTTGGGAGAACGGAAGATCCTGGCAGGCTTTATCTCCTCTGTTATTCTTACAGGATAGCTTTGCGAAGAGATCAGGTTGCTGTTGTTATATTTTCCTATCCTGACATTTTTCCAACCTGAGTCATTATATCCAGGCAGATCCCATCCTGTAAGTTCTTTTGTGGCATCATATGTTTCACCATTGTAAATATCGTTCATCCTGATAGCACCATTTCGTGTTGCTTTCCATGAGCTATCACTTATTATGGTTTCCTCCGTGCCATCAGTGAACTTAATTACCATCTGGAGAAACACCCCGAGCGTCTTTCCGTATATGGCCCAGTTATCCCCCCAGCCAAGAGTTCCCCGGTACCATCCGTCACCCAGAACGGCGCCAATAGCATTTTTGCCTTTTTTAAGCATAGGTGTGACATCATATACCTGGTACTGGAGTCTTTTATGGTATGATGTCCAGCCAGGTGTCAGAAACTGATCGCCTGCTTTCTTACCGTTAATGTGCAGTTCATAAAAACCATGGGAGGTGGCATATATCCTGGCACTGGCAATTTTCCTGGTAAGTAGAAATTCTTTCCTGAAATAAGGGGAAGGAGGGTATTTCATTGTATCGCCTGGCAATTCGATCCATTGAGCTTTCCATTCATCAATTGAAAAAAGCCCTGTTTCAAAATATGCAACATCACTCCATCCCGATGAGTTTCCATTGTTATCCCATACCTTTACCTGCCAGTAATATCGCTGAGCTGATTTAAGTGGTTTGCCTCCGTATGAGAGCAGAACCGATTCCCCGGATTCTGTCCTGTCTCTGTTCCATACCATCGAGGAAGAACGGAATCGCGGACTGGTTGATATACGTATTGAATATGCAGTTTGCATTACTCCATTATCATCTGATACCAGTTTCCAGGAAAACCTGGGTACTGAAGTTCCAATACCTACAGGATTTGTTCTATGTTCGCATGACAGATCCATAACTGAGAGTTTCTGTCCGTTAATGAATGTGAATAAGAATAGAAAAGCGATAATAAGTCTGATTGATTTCATGATTGCATCAGGTTTGTTAACAATTATCAAGATTATAAAAAAATGTCCTAATAAAAAAGTCATCTAATTATCATTTTCATAGATGAAAGTTTATAAATTGCAGTTTACTTAAATCAGAACACAGAATACAATATGAATCCGGTTGCTGGTATATTACTTATCGCTCTTGGCAGTATTGGTGCTGCGAGTTTTTATGTGCCCTTTAAAAAGGTTAAAATATGGGCCTGGGAATCCTACTGGCTTAGTCAGGGTGTGGCAGCCTGGCTTATCGCGCCCTGGGTCTTTGCCCTGCTTTTCGTTCCTCATGGTGAGTTATTGAATATTATAAAAGAATCACCTGTGTCTGCCAGGCTTATGGCCATGTTTTTTGGTGCGCTGTGGGGATTCGGCGGACTTACATTCGGTTTGAGCATCAGGTATCTTGGTGTTGCTCTTGGGCAGAGTATTGCGCTTGGGTTGTGTGCAGCTTTTGGGACACTCATTCCACCAATTGTGGCAGGAGACAACCTTTTTTCTTCAACAGCAGGCATACTGACTGTTGTGGGGGTGGCGATTACAGTTGCCGGTATTGCTGTTATTGGATATGCAGGTTCGCTCAAAAGCCGGGAAATGACAGACGAAGAAAAGAAAGCTGCCGTACAGGAATTCGCCCTTAAGAAAGGCCTCCTGATCGCTGTTTTTGCAGGTATAATGAGCGCTTGCTTTAACTTTGGATTTGAAGCTGCGAAGCCGATAGAAAATGTGGCACTGGATCACGGTACAAATCCCTTGTTCCAAAAGAATCCTTCTTTGATTTTCATTCTGCTGGGCGGATTCATCACAAATCTGGCTTACTGTGGATATCTCAATATAAAGAATAAAACTTACAGGGATTATTTTACAGTTACTGGTAGTGTATTCTTTAATAATATATTCTTTACGTTCCTGGCAGGATTTCTCTGGTTCCTGCAATTCCATTTCTTTGGTATGGGATCCAGTAAACTGCCCCAGGGTATGGCAGTTTTCGGGTGGAGTATACTGATGGCTCTAAACATTGCTATAAGCAACATATGGGGTATCTTTCTGAATGAGTGGAAAGGAGCCGGTCGCAAAACTATAGTTGTTCTTACTATTGGTATTGTGATTCTTATTTTATCAACATTTGTGGTTAAACTTGGATAATGGCTATGACGACAAAACGAACCGGATTTAAAATGAAACTTCTTCCTGGTTACAGAGAGGAATATAAAAAGCGACATAATGCTATTTGGCCTGAGCTTGTGGCTTTGCTGAAAAAGAACGGGATATCCAATTATTCTATTTTTCTTGATGAAGAAACGAATTATCTGTTTGCGTACCAGGAACAGTCGGGGGACACATCATCACAGGACCTGGGAAAGTCTGATATTGTGAAAAGATGGTGGTACTATATGGCTGACATTATGGAAACCAATCCTGATAATTCGCCTGTAACGATACCACTAAAGCAGGTGTTTTACATGGAATAGTGTTAACCGCTGATATCGTTAAAGCAATTATTGCAGTAGCCTGCATTTTCCGGATGGAATAAATGAAAAGCAGATGGTTGCAAATAAAGCTAAAAAGAAGAATATAAAATAACCGAAATGAAAAAGAATCAAATTGAAAAAGCGTATGAACTGGCGAAAGAACAATATGCACAGATTGGTGTGGATACAGAGAAGGTTCTTTCTGAATTGGACAAGATAAATATCAGCCTGCACTGCTGGCAAACGGATGATGTCGGTGGTTTTGAGAAGCCTGACGCTGTACTTGGTGGCGGCGGAATACAGGCTACCGGTAATTTCCCTGGCAAAGCAAAAACTATAGAACAAATGAAAGCCGACCTTGATATGGCAATGGCTTTAATGCCGGGTAAACAGCGCCTGAATCTTCATGCTATTTATGGTGAATTTGAAGGTAAACTCGTGGACCGCGACCAAATTGAAATCAAACATTTTCAGGGATGGATTGACTGGGCCATGGAAAGAGGAATCGGACTTGATTTTAATTGCACATGTTTCTCACACCCTTACGCTGACGACGGGTTCACATTATCCAGCAAGGATGAGAAAATACGGGGATTCTGGGTGGAACATACGAAACGCTGCCGTGCCATTGCTGCAGAAATGGGAAAGCAACTGGGCACACCTGCTGTTCATAACATCTGGATCCCTGACGGTATGAAAGAAACTGCTGTTGACAGGTATACTCTGCGTAAGATCCTTAAAAAGTCTCTTGATGAAATATTTGCTGTAAAATATCCTTCCAAATACCTTAAAGATTCGGTTGAAAGCAAATTATTCGGCATAGGATCTGAATCGATGGTGGTTGGTTCTCATGATTTTTACCTGGGATATGCTGTGACCAATAATACAATGATCACTCTGGATAATGGTCATTTTCATCCTACAGAACAGGTAGGAGATAAGATATCATCGATTCTTCTTTATGTTGATGAACTATTGTTACACCTAACCAGGGGAGTGAGATGGGATAGTGATCATGTCCTGACCTTTAATGATGAATTATTGCTTATAGCCCAGGAAATAATAAGGAGCAAGGCCTTGAGTCATGTGAATATCGGGCTTGATTATTTCGATGCCAGCCTTAATCGCGTCGGGGCATATGTCATTGGAACCCGTTCAGCTCAGATGGCATTTTTGTATGCTTTGCTCGAACCTCATCAAATGCTTGTTAAGTTTGAGGAAGAGGAACGGAACTTTGAAAAACTTGCTTATCTCGAGCTACTTAAGTCGATGCCTTTCGGAGCGGTTTGGGATTTTTATTGCCTGAAAAACAATGTGCCTGCCGGGGAAGACTACATTGATGAGATAAAAAAATACGAAAAAGATATTCTTTTAAAAAGATAGTATATAAGTGTTACCTTTACACTAATTAACAAACATTGTTGGCATTTTTAGTTAACTAACTGGGCAATGAAGGATATTGTTATTGCAATTTTTGATATCGGTAAGACTAATAAGAAAGTATTGCTGTTCAACGAGGAATTCCATATTATATCGGAGACAGAGAAACAATTCAAGGAGGTTCTCGATGATGATGGCTTTGAGTGTGATGATATTGACAATATCGAAGGATGGATTAAAGAGACACTGGTCTCTCTTCTGGAATCTGACAAATATGAGCTTAAAGCAGTTAATTTCACCACCTATGGCGCAACAATTGCTTACCTCGATGAAGACGGAAAGAGGCTGACACCTGTTTATAATTATCTAAAACCTATGGATGAGAAGATTCAGGAGAGTCTTTATAAGCGCTACGGAGGGAGAGATGAATTTTGTCGCAGGACTGCTTCCCCTGCTCTGGGTATGCTCAATTCAGGGATGCAGGTTATGTGGTTGAGGTCGGTGAAGCCTGAAGTTTTTGCCAGTGTCAGGCATATTTTGCATTTTCCCCAGTACCTGTCATACATACTTACAGGAAAAATATGTTCGGAACATACCTCTATCGGTTGTCATACAGCTTTGTGGGATTTTGATCTGATGAAATATGACCGCTGGACTGAAAATTACGGACTAAACCTGCCGGAACCTGTTCCAGTAGGTACTTTATATGAAGTTGAGATGGAGGGGAAGAAAGTGAATGTGGGGATCGGTATTCACGACAGTTCTGCTTCCCTGGCACCATATTTTTCAGGCAATAAAGAAAAATTCATTTTGTTGTCAACTGGTACATGGTGTATTAACATGAATCCCTTTAATGATGAGATACTGACTGCAGACCAGCTCGAACGTGATTGCCTGTGTTATTTGAGTATAAGTATGAAACCTGTTAAATCATCACGCCTTTTTCTCGGCCATCTGCACGAAGAAGCCCTTAATTATCTTACAATACATTTTGGGAAACCTGAAGATTATTATAAGAAGGTAAAGGTTGATAGGGTTCTGTCTGATGCTATGAATGAAAGGTTCAGGGGTGAAACTGTGTTCTTCATTTCTGACGGATACGTTCATGAACTAAGAGAAAATATTGACATGTATGTATTTGGTTCCTATGAGCAGGCATATCAACAGCTTATGAATGAACTTGCTCATCTGACAGTGGAATCAGTTCGTCTTATTCTGCCTGAAAGAGATGAGACCAGGAATATTTATATAACCGGAGGCTTTTCTAAAAATGTACTTTTTGTAGACCATATAGCGAAAGCTTTTCCATCAAAACAGGTTTATATATCTGAAATTGCTAATGCTTCAGCGCTTGGTGCGGCTCTTGTTGTGTCAGGATCAGATCGTGCCCCCAACCTCGGTCTGACACGGTGTGTGTCGTAATTAAGCACCTATTTATCAATTACATATATGAAAAAAAAATTATTAATTCATGCCCTGCTTTTACCTGGTTTATTGTTAGCCTGTGAAAAGACTGTTGACAATACTGCACCCGGCGAAGTTGTTATAAATGAACTGATGCCCGTAAATTCTACTACGGCAGCTGATCAGAACGGTCAGTATGACGACTGGATAGAATTATATAATAAATCATTTAACAGTATAGATCTGTCCGGATATTACCTGTCTGATAACATAAAGAAAAACCTTAAATGGAAATTCCCGGAGGGGGTATCAATAACAGGAAACGGCTACCTGATAATATGGGCTGATGATGATACTGCCCAGGCAGGACTGCATGCAAATTTCAAGCTGTCTTCTGCAGGGGAGGAGGTTGCGCTGTCGCGGGCCGACGGGAAAATAATAGACCAGGTCACTTTTCCTTCACAATCCCTTGAACTTTCATATTCACGGATACCAAATGGTACAGGTGACTTCAGATGGATGATACCAACTTTCAACAGGGATAATGATACCAAATGAATCACTAATAACCGTTTTTCTTTTATAATGCCGGCAATATCATTGCCCGGTAAAAAGTAATTTGCTTTTTTTACGCTTATGATCGACGATTCAGATATTAAAAATGCTCTCATAGACCTTAATCCTGTCGGCCTTCAGGAAATCAACTCCTTAAGCATGATGGACCGTGTTGAAGTCAAATATATATTTCCGGTTAATAAGATGAGTGCTCTGATCAGACTTTTGAAGGATAACTACCGGGTTCTGGAAATAAAGAACACAAGGGCATTACCATATAATACCACATACCTTGATACATCTGACTATTTGTTTTATAACCAGCATACCAGGGGAGAGTTCTCACGTCATAAAATACGTTACAGGAGATATGAGATTAACGGTGATTCTTTTCTTGAGATCAAAATGAAGACCAATAAGAAGAGGATTATAAAATGGAGAATTGAAAATTCCTTTGAACCTGGCGTTTATAATGAAGATGCTGAGGATCTCATTGGCCTGTATCTTCCTGTTAGTTCATCCTTGCTCAGCCCTTCATTGATAAACCGGTTCAATAGGATAACGGTGATAGGGAAGGAAACGGATGAAAGGATCACTCTTGATTACAATATTAATTTTACCGATCCGAATTCCGGTTCCTATACAGAAATGCCATACCTGGGGGTAATCGAGATGAAGAATACAGGGTTTTCACAGTGTTCTCCATTTAATAGTATAGCCAAAAGCCTGAATATTTATCCGGAAGGATTCAGTAAATATTGCACGGGCAACGCCATTCTTAAAACAGGACTCAAAACCAACATGATAAAACCAAAAATCTTATTGCTAAATAAAATAGAAAATGAATACATTAAATCTTGTAGCAACTGAAGTGGGGAAATTAGCTCTTCTTGATACTGAGCATGTCTCAAACCTTCTTGATATGATATGGCGTTTTTCTCTAAACCTCGTTGTGATACTGATCCTTGTACGCTGGCTTTATTTTTCAACTTCAAAACGCAAGGATTACCTTTTCACCTATATTCTGATATCAAGCATTATCTTTCTTCTATGCTACCTTCTGGAAAAGGTAATGCTTCAGATCGGTTTTGCTCTGGGCCTGTTTGCCATTTTCGGCATTATCCGTTACCGTACTCTTACTATTCCCATCAAAGAGATGACATATCTCTTCCTGATAATTGGTATTTCCGTTATCAATGCCCTGGCAGATACTTCATCCGATATTCTCGCAATAATATTCACAAACCTTATAGTAATATTAATTACTTACGGACTTGAAAAAAGATGGTTGATGAGACATGAGACCTCAAAGGTTATTATATATGAAAAGATCGAACTGCTTAAACCAGGTCATGCTGAAGATCTTATTAATGATCTGCAGGAGAGGACTGGTATACCGGAGATACTTCGTGTTGAAATAGGGGAGATTGACTTTCTCAGGGATATCTGCCACCTGATTATCTATTTTGAAACAACGGATAACGACGATTTTGGACCTAACCTGGTTATGCATAAGAAGGAAAACGATGAAAGCTATTAGACAATATTTATTACCATCGTTTCTCCTGTTATTACTTCTTCAGCCTGCACTCGGACAGGATAAAGATTTTGGGCTCTGGTACGGGATAAGCACCAGCATGTCAGTTAAGAAGAAATTTGAGCTGGAGCTGCAGACACAGCTGCGGACTTTTGACAATGCATCCAGGATAGATGAAGGCTATCTTGAAGGAGGAGTTGAATACAAATGGTGCAAATATGTTTCTCTTGCATTAAAATACAGGTTTGCCGAAGTGTATGAAAAAGACCTTGATTATCATGTCCGTCATAAGTGGTTCGCTGATATTAAATCCGGCTGGGAAACAGGTAATATTGATCTCTCAGGTCGTTTAAGGTTTCAGCGGGAGGACAAAACATATTTCGACAGTGAAAGTGACAAGATTCCCGATTATCACGGAAGGATAAAGCTGAAAGCAGAATATAAAACTCCTTCCTTCCCGGTAAATCCCTATATAAATATAGAATCATTTATCCAGATGTTTCAACCTGTTGAAAAACGTATTGACAAGTGGAGATTTGGAGCAGGAATAACTTATAAGATAGCAAAGAAACAATCGATAGATGCTGAATATATATTTCAGCGCGATTATGCTCCGCATCTTTCAAACATAAGCCTGGTAACCGTTGAGTACAAATTGAAATTTAAATGATGGCCAGGCTGATACAGCTGAAGCTTGGACTTTCCTGTCCTGTCTTTTGCCGGAAACCTACACGCTTTCCCTTAATTGGTAAAGAAGAGAATCATGCCAACAGCTGCTGCTGTGATGAAAATTGCAATAGGGATACTTACCATTAATACCTGTCTTTTGTTTGATGTAATGTGTACCCAGGATTTCCGGAGATTCCTCAGACTCAGATAAAATCCTGTTAGTAAGAGAACTGCCTGGAACCATGGTATATACCTGGGGAGGAACTGATGCCAGGGTATACCGGCTGTACCAAAGAAATCCCAGCCCCATCCGAAGGGATCTGAAGCAGATTGAATGATGAATGTAATGTTTACAAAAAGCATCGGTATGACAAAGGCAATCCACATCAGAAGTCCGAAAGGAAGAAGCACTCCTGCATATTGCATAAATACTTCTTTGACAGAACAGGTAATATTGGATATTTTCTTGCCCGCAAGTGAAAGCATGTATATAACTCCGGGTATGACCAAAAGAACAGAAGTCCACATTAACAGCGCATATACAGCAAACAGGTTCCAGTTATGTTTGTCCACAATATTTATATAGTCGCGTACTGCAGGCCATGGGCCAAGATACAGTATGCTGTAAATAAAGGCAATAGTAAAGGTGGCAATGTAAAGCCATGCCTCGCTGAGATTACGTGTTCCTTTCTCTCTTCCGAAAGGCCGGACATAGATACTGACATTATCATATGTACAGCTTCTCAGGCATTCCAGACACAGACCGCAATCTGAGCTTTCATTTATTTCACCAACATTCAGTCCGTATGGACAGGCCCAGCCACTTGTGTTACCTTTCTGACAATAACGGGGTTTGCACTGGTCACAAACCTCCTGAGACTTATTCCTGAGAGTAATAGTGCTCATTCTGGCATAGGGCCCTACGAAGACACTTATCGGGCATACATACCTGCAGAATGCTCTCAATTCAAATATCCCCGACATCACAGTAGGAACTATCAGTAACATCAGGACCGTAATACCTGATACTTTCGGTATGGCAACCAGAGTTGTCGAAAATGTTGCCAGAACCAGGAAGACAAGAAGCCTGAACCAATTAGTACTTAATGCCCTGGGCCATTTAAGGAAGAGTCCGGAAAATTTATTGTTATAGTTCCCTGTTTTGCCTTTTAATGGATTAAAAAAGGATTTTCGCTGTATGAGGTCCCCGAAAAAGGGCAGTGGACATATGGTGCACCAGAATCTTCCCAGAAACGGGGTTATGACAGCCACAAGGGCGAAAAGCCATATGGCCCACATCATCAGAACACCCAGATTCCTGCCAGACACTTTAGTGCCAAAGACAGATGTCAGGATAACAATATATATCATTACCATGGTAATAGTAACGAGCACAGCCTGGGTATATCTCGATAAAGCTATTTTCTTCAATAGCCCGTTCTTTTTAAATATATCCCTGTATCCTTTGCGCTCATCTTCCGGATCAATAGCCTCACTTCCTGTTTTAAACACAACAGTAAACCAGATAAACAATATCCCGGTAACACATCCCAGGCTGAATACCAGCAGGGTATTCGGAAGGATTATCAGCTTTCCCTGCTCGAAGGCATGCAAAGGACCACACCATACATGGCATCGGTAATTGCTTTTGGATATAAGGTAATTAAAGATACCCGGATGCCTTGCCACCAGCATGACTTCCTTTGTTATAACCGGCTTACTTGTCGGATCACTGACCTTAAAAACACTCACAGTGTTATCGGCAGGATAGACCTTGACATCAATATCGAATTCCTCGAGATAGAATGAATGTCCGGTATCATCAGACGAGAATGTCAGCAGTAGAGTGTCTCCCCTGTTACATCTTATGACATATGGGTCTTTTCCATAGCGGAAACTTCTTATATGAATCTTTCTTGTGGTCGGTTTTTTGGTAAAAAACTGTGCAATCACAGCCGGTATCAATCCAAATACCAGTATGACAATAAAATTATTAAGATTATTTCTTAATAGCTTCATTCAAAAAACCAATTATTTATCAGGCTATTAAAAACGGGCCAGTTTTTATTTCTTTTACTTTCAATGATAACTAATATATTTTTAAATTTCGCTGCCTAAAAGCACATTTAAATTATTTTTGCGAAGTATTAAATATTCACTTGTTCTAATAACAGGAAAAAAGATGTCAAAAAATAGTGGACTGAAAGGGAAACGTAAAAAAGGCCTAACAACGTATATTTTTATATTACTTGTAGTTATTATATTTGTCGGTATTCCTTACCTCCTGGTAAGTTACCAGGCAAGTCAGAAAGGAATGACCAGAAGTGAAGTTATAACCAGGATATTTAAACGATCGGTTGCCGGACGAGAAACACAAACAGGAAAGGGAAGCAGTACAGAAGGAGCAACAATTCATTTTCTTGATCCTGTAGCAATTGGTCAGTCATTTACAGAACCTCCGCTTATCTCACATGTGCAGCCTGCTGACCTTGATAAGGACGGATTGCTTGATGTTGTGGTATGCGATTGCAAGAGCAATGCCGTGAGCTGGATCAGGCAATATCCGGAAGGTGTCTACAATGAATCAGTCATTGCGGATGGTTTTGTTGCACCAGCTCATGCGCAGGTACTCGACTTTGATAATGATGGTGATAACGATGTGATAGTTGCCGTTCTTGGATTATTATTTCCAAACAATGATAAGATAGGCTCTGTACTCATTCTGGAAAATGATGGAACCAACCATTTTATAAAACACGTTATAGCGGAGAAGATTGCCCGCGTATCAGATGTCAGGGCAGGTGACCTGGATAATGATGGTGATCTTGATCTGGCCGTTGCCCAGTTCGGTTATGATGACGGCGAAACACGATGGATGGAAAATCTTGGAAACTGGAAGTTCACGAGTCATAGTCTTCAGAGCCTTTCAGGTCCGATAAATGTTGAAATTGTTGACATTGACAAAGATGGGGATAATGATATTATCTCACTGGTAAGCCAGGAGTGGGAGGAAATATTTTGTTTTATAAATGAGGGTAATAAAAAATTTACACCAAAACTCCTGTGGGGTTCAAGCAATGAGGATTTTGGCTCAAGTGGCATCTATATTACCGATCTGAATAAGGATGGCAAGGATGATATTTTATATACCAACGGTGATGCATTTGATTATATACCTCCACAGGGCCGTCCCTGGCATGGTGTACAGTGGCTTGAGAATAAAGGAGGTTTAAACTTTGAGTATCACAGAATATGTGACTTTGTAGGTGCCTATAATGCACGACCTGTTGATATTGACTTCGATGGTGATCTTGATATATTTGTCGTAAGCGGGTTTAATCTCTGGGAAAACCCAAAGGCGCAGAGTTTCATATGGCTTGAAAACACCGGTAATATGCAGTTCATTCGACATAATATTGCAGGTTCCCCGACTCATCTACTTACCCTTGAAACAGGGGACTTTAATAATGATGGTCAGCCTGATTTTGTGACAGGCGGGATGCATGCTTATCCTCCATATGACAGGATGAGCAGGGTAACCCTCTGGCTGAATAACGGCAAACTATCAAAAAAGAAATAGTAATACCATATAAAGAAGCACCATACCTGTTTCCTAAAAAGACATTTTATATGTATAAAAAACAACTACTCTGTTTCTTGGTGAGTGTATTCATGCTCACACCCGTGGTTTCCCAATCTCATCTGGATCCTGAAAAACAATGGCCCGGCTACAGGGGCTGGCTGGCATCAGGGGTGCATGATAATGCAGGACTTCCTGAATCATTCAGCCTTGATGGCATGGAAAATGTTAAATGGAAGATCGAGGTTCCCGGACTTGGCATATCAAGTCCGGCAATATGGGGCAACAGGATTTTTATTACCACAGCCGTAAGCAAATCAGATAAGAGTGGCCTTAAACCAGGTATATATGGTGACGGTATGCCTGTAGCCGACAATTCCTATCATGAATGGAAAGTGATCTGTATTGACAGGAACACGGGGAAAGTAATCTGGGATAAAACAGCCTGTACAGGAATACCTAAAATTAAGCGGCATCCAAAATCTTCCCATGCTAATTCATCAGTCGCAACCGATGGTAAATATGCAGTAGCATTTTTTGGCTCTGAAGGGCTTTATTGTTATGATTATGACGGGAATCTTGTATGGAAGAAAAATTTCGGCGTGCTTAAATCTGTGGCCTGGGATTATAATGCTGCTGAATGGGAGTTTGCCAGTTCTCCTTTAATTTATAACGGTGTCCTGGTGATCCAATGCGATGTGCTGGAAAATTCATTTATTGCTGCCTTTGATGTTGCAACGGGACGGCAGCTTTGGAAGACAGAACGCGATGAATATCCCGACTGGTGTACACCTGGCATCTATTCTTCCGGAGGAAGAACGATCATTGCCGTGAATGGATTCAAGCACCGCGGAGGTTATGATTTCAAAACGGGAAAAGAGATATGGCGTATGTCCGGCGGTGGAGATGTTCCGATTCCTACACCCGTGGCAGGAAAAGACCTGGTTTATTTTAACAGTGCACACGGACCAAGTTCACCAATAATTGCAATCAGCAAAGATGCAACGGGAGATATTACTCTTCAGCCGGGGCAGGTCAGTAATCAGTATGTCAGGTGGAGCATCCCCAGGGGCGGATCATATATTCATACTATGCTGCTTTACAGAAATCATCTTTATAATGTCAACTGGAATGGTACCGTGGAATGTTTGGAACCTGAGACAGGAAGAATGATCTACAGGGCTAAGTTGGGGAAGGCAAAAAGCTTTGTTGCATCTCCGGTTGCATCCGACGGAAAAATATATATAGTAGATGAAAACGGCACTGTATATATATTAAAGGATGGAGAAACATTCAATAAAATAACAGAGATACCCCTTAATGATGTATGTCTTACAGCTCCTTCAATTGCTGATGGTATGATAGTCTTCCGGACTCAGAGATACCTGATAGGAGTAGGGAAAAAATGACCAGGATTTTAATGTCATTTTGAAGTTATTTGCTTAATTTCACGAACAAGCGTGCCATGATTACATTATGGAACGGTGACCTTAAAATCATATAGAATTACACATGAAAAAGATCTGTTTAAATATCATTTTATCAGCAGTTATATTTTTCGGAGCAATAAACGTGTTCTCCCAGTCAGATACTGGAAGACAATGGACATCATACAGGGGAAGTTTCTCATCCGGTGTGCTGGATAAAGCTGGTTTGTCTGAATCATTTGACCTCAGTACCATGAAGAATATCATGTGGAAGACTGATATACCGGGCATGGGGATCTCGAGTCCTGTAATCTGGGGTAACAGGCTGTTTATCACAACGGCCGTGAGCCAGTCGGACAAAAAAGGCTTCAAACCGGGTATTTATGGAGATGTCACATCAGTTGATGATTCATCGGTACATGAGTGGAAAATACTCTGTATTGATAAGAATAACGGCGGGCTGATCTGGGAAAGGACTGCCTATAAGGGAATACCAAAAATAAAACGTCATCCAAAATCAACCCATGCCAATTCTTCAGTTGCAACTGATGGTAAGTATGTGGTCGCTTTTTTTGGTTCCGAGGGACTCTATTGTTATGATATAAATGGGAATCTTCAGTGGGAGAAAAACTTCGGAGTATTAAAATCAGTTTTCTTCATGATGAAAAATGCAGAGTGGGAGTTTGCCAGTTCACCGGTAATTTACAATGGTATTCTTGTAATACAATGTGATGTACTTGAAAATTCCTTTGTAGCTGCTTATGATGTTAAGACAGGCACGGAACTATGGAGAACATCAAGAGATGAATATCCAGGCTGGTGTACTCCCAATATATATACTAACAATGGGAAGGCATATATAGCATTGAACGGCTACAAGAACAGAGGAGGATATGACCTTGAAACAGGGAAAGAGGTATGGTGGATGTCGGGGGGTGGCGATATTCAAATCCCTACACCTATAATTGGAGACGGACTTATCTATTTCAACAGTGCACACGGACGTTCTTCCCCAATACTTGCAGTTAAAACAAATGCTGTCGGAGACATTACACTATCGGGTAATGAAACATCGAATAAATATGTAAAATGGAGCATACCTCGTGGCGGATCCTATATGCATACCATGCTGTTATACAGGAACCATCTTTATAATGTGAACTGGAATGGGACGGTCACATGCCTCAATCCCCTGACAGGAGCAGAGATTTTCAAAGGTAAGCTTGGAAAAGCCGACAGCTTTATCGCTTCTCCTGTAGCTTCAGATGGTAAGATTTACATAGTTGATGAAAAAGGAATGATCTATCTCTTAAAAGATGGTGAAACCTTCAATGTCCTTGAAGAAATACCACTTGGAGATATTTGTATGACAGCCCCGGCAATCACGGATGGTATGATAATATTCCGTACCCAGCATTTTCTTGTTGCTGCAGGAAAAAAAGACCCGTGATGCTATTCTTTTTTTAATCCTGTCGTCAGTGAATCTCTTGATATTGACCTGATTGACAGTAATAATGCGGCCAGACCGGAAAGCAGAACTCCGGCTACCATCCATGAAAGAAATCCCCATGGTATATCAGCTCTTGTCTTTAGAGATGGAAGCGTGGCGATGAAAGCGGATATTATACCGGATGATAATCCGGCAATCAGTATTGTTAACTGTTCAGAAAATATCATCTTTCTTATTTCCCTGAATGCAAATCCAGTTGCCAGCATCAGTGAAAAATCACGTTTGCGCTGGTTGTAGTTCCTCAGCAGAACAAAACCCAGTCCGGCTATGGCTATTATCATGCCAAAAGCACCAAATACACCGAATACTGCCAGGTAAGTATTTGTAACTTCATAAAAAGAAGCCAGCCTGTCTGTTGTCTTCTGAATATCTATGCCGGTGTTTTCAAATCTTTCCTCAAGAGTGTTTTTATATAGATCCATCATTGACGGATCGCCACCTGCCAGCATAATAGTGCTGCCTGAAACAGAAGGAAAATATTTTGTGAAGTCATCCATACCAATGATAACATATCCCTGGAAGACGGATGACTGTAATCCTGCAGCAAGAATTACCTTAAGTGGCTGGCCGTTTTCTGCTCTAAGCTGTAACGTGTCCCCGATCTTTCGTTTTAGTCCCCACTCCAGTACGGTCTGATCAGCTATTCCGTATATTGTATTGTTACCCGCTTTCTTATCCAGGTAACTCCATGGATTCTTAATATCCGTATCCTGGATATCACTGGCAAATGTAAATGCTCCTTCTTTAATAAAATTATCCGGATCGATCCCCAATAAAGGTGGTGATACTATATGGTTCAGATTCAGACAACTCGCATCATTACCTGACGACACCCTAGCCTGGACAAAATCCAGACTGCTGAACTGCTCACCTTCAAGTCCGTATACTTTTCTGCCGGAGGGTGAATTCAGATCTTCGCTTACCGGGATAGCTGTCTCACACCAGAGAAGATAACCTCCCGTGCCACTAGACCTCTGAAGATATTTACCACTGAAATTCATCCTGTTCGCTCCTGTGATAAACACTGCAAAAATACCGGCAGCAATAAAAAGAACAGGAGTAACAGCATGTGAAGGGTAACTGGTATAGTATAACCTGGATAGCCCATTCGTTCCCTTAATTATATGTCCGGCTCTCTTTGAGGGTATTATTATATAGTATTGTCTCCATGCCAGGATAAAGGAAACAAGCAGCATGGTACCTGATGCAAAAGAGTACATCATCTCCTGTCCCTTTATAACGACAGAAAGGACAAAAAGTGATACGGTAAGGATAAATGACAGAATCAGAAATAACCTGTTAGTTGATGCTGACGGCAACCTGTTTCTTTCATTTTCTTTCCTGTTCAGTATCTTTAAATACCTGTTTACTTTTATAATTATAAAAATGATTATCACAGAAAGGGAAACAAAAAAACCTGTAATTACGGGGACTGTATTGAACCATGCATTCAGGGTATCGGTCTGAACAGCTCCTTTCCAGACAGAATTCAGGGCATTAATGATCAGGATATTGACAAGTATGCCCGCCAGTGCTCCAACAAATGATCCGGCAATGGCAATTAATCCGTACTCAGTAAACAGAATTCGCCTTATTTGATGTGATCTGAACCCCAGTGCGAACATTGTTTTAATATGATCTCTTCTAGAGTTGAAATAATCGGAAACGGCAAAAGACAACAGGACTATTGCAGCAACCAGCAGGAAGAACCCAAGGCTGAGGAACAGTGAGCTGAAATCAACGCTCTGATCAGCTGCTTCAATAGATTGCCTCCGGATATCATTTATTGCAAAACCTGTCTTTGACGGTTCAAGTGATCCGTTTAGCCTGCTCAGTATAACTTTCCCGGTGATTCCCGGTGCAAACCTGATAGCAGTAGCCGGTCCGAAATTGTTACCCCACAACATTTTTCCCTCCCTGTAACTGATGAACGCTTTGGGAGTACCCCTGTATTGGTACCAGTAATCTTCATCCTTTGGCCTTATAAGTTTTATGTTGATAGGAATTCCGGCATCCCAGTCGGAACAGGATTCACTCCCTGATATTCCTGGAAAGGCAGGCATCAAAAGGGAATCAGACCATATGCCGGTCATACTCACAATTCGATCTATAACAAAATTATCACTTCGTTCCGTCAGGTTATTAAGAGAGTCAGGTGAATACCAGTACATCCTGATTGTATCACCTTTTTGTGCATCGAGATCATCAGCCATCCACCGGTTGATTATCATCGTATTGCCAGTGCATATTTCCGGATATAGTGAACGTGGGATAGCAGCTATGAAAGAATAGGGTGTCATATGAGAACCACATACAAACCTGTTACCAAGATATGTAAGTACGGGGGCCGATTCGGGAAAAACATTTCTGACATCTTCAAGGAGAACAGAATCAATAAATATCCTGTCTGAGATCAGCTCGTTTTGCAGGGTTCGTTCATCCATTCTTATTTTCAGGCCTATATCCGAAGGTCTTAATTCATTCTTTAGGACCCTGGTGACCTCAATAGCAGAACTGTTATCATCCTTATCAAGCAATATCCTGTTTAATCTGATCTGGGCAGGATCGTAATCTTCAATATCATCAATTCTGATAAAGATATTCATCGGAGTTATCTGGCTTATTGACAACGAAAAATCCCCTGTTTCAGAATTATTAAGTATCCGGCTGACCCTGAATACCCTGGATGGCAGTTCATCTTTGCCGGGAGCAAAGGGTGCCCCTGCCGGAAAATCTGTCACTTCCGTGTAATGTACCGATATGTCATCGCCCTTTTTTGCTCCGAGGTAATCGGCCAGGCGCTTGTTGATAAAGATCTCCCCGCTTTTTAAATTAAGAGAATCTTCACCCTGAAACCTGAAATAATCATCACTGACGCCGATGATCTTCGTTCTGAACGCCTTTTTCTGTGAATTAATGCTCTGGCAGTAACCATTGAGAGTCAGTATGCCCGTGCTTTTGAGCCCTGCACTATCCCTCAGCCTGTCAGTCAGTGAATTGTGAAAATACCTGGCACCGGAACTTATTACTATCCCTGTATTACCCAGTTTCTCAGCAGATGACCGCTTCAGGCTGCTTCTGACTGAACTGCCTGTTAACAATGAGCCTGTAATTACTGCAGAAAGTAAAATAATAATCAGTACCTGGTAAAGGACAGGTTTTTTATAAAACTGTATCGTTTGTTTAACCAGTGTGAAGATTCCTCGTCTCATATCCTGTAATTTACCTTTTGAAATAATAAAGATCATTGATTGATAGGGAAATGATTTAAATTATCAGCTTCCCTTCTTCAAGTTTATAGATCCTGTTCATCTTGGATGCCAGAGCAGCCGAATGAGTAGCCAGAATAATTGTAATTCCAAAGTCCATATTCATCCCAGTGAGGATATCTCCCAGGATGTCGGAATTCTTTGCATCGAGGGCACCTGTCGGTTCATCAGCCAGCAGTACCGAAGGATTGTTTGCCAGGGCTCTCACAAGTGCAGCACGCTGTGCTTCGCCTCCGGAAACCTGATAAGGATATTTTTCTTTAAGATCTGATATGCCCGTTTTATCCATCAGTATCTCAACCTGTTTTTCCTTTTCCGCCCGTTCTTTCATGTCATATTCCGAAGCCATCAGAGGTAATACAATATTCTCATAAATAGTAAGGTAGGGAAGAAGAAGATGGTCCTGGAAGACATATCCGATATTTCTGTTCCTGTAGATGGCAGATTCATCATCTGTAAAGCCTGCGACAGGTGAACCGTTAAACAGGATCTCACCCGAATCAGGTTTGTCCAGCAGACCGATTATATTAAGGAGTGTTGTCTTACCCGATCCGCTGGGTCCCATGATTGCCAGTGATTCTCCTTTGTTTACATCGAGGGAGAGATTGTCAAGTACAATTCCCCTTTGTAAGAATGATTTTGATATGTTTTTAATATTAAGCATGTTATAGCAATTTAACTGTTATTGATCAGCCAATATTTTAATTCCGGATGATAAGTTGTACGAAATTTATATAAAACCAGAAATTAGGTGTCAGTATGTTTTAACTGTTCAATTTATTAAGTTATGTCTTATTTTCCAAATGCAAGAAGTCTTCCGTCATCGGTTACAATATAGAACCTATTGTCTGTTACTGCCGGAGAACTGCTTATAGGTGCTCCTGCATTGAAGCTCCAGATTTGTTGTCCGTTATTAAGATTCAGTATCCTTACCTTGCCGTCAGTACCGGTAAAAAGGACAGCATCCGGTGTTATTACAGCAGAACCTGTAATATTCCCGTTAGTTCTGTATTTCCATTTGGGTTTGCCATCTGAAAATGAATAACAGTACAGGTCCCTGTCTTCACTGCCAATTACCACCATGCCATAACCTACGGCAGGTATAGCCATAATGGAACCTCCTTCATCTCCCGGACTGATCTTCCAGGCAGGTTTCCTTTCAGCTATGTTGAGACAGTATATATTTCCGTCATAATCCCCGAAAAAGGCATAATCACCTGAAAGGGCAGGGGAGCCGGCAATATATATGCCAATGTTGACGGTGTCTTTCTGTTCTCCGGTCACAGGATCTACAATCCTTATTATACCATCACATCCGCCAAAAATTATCCTTCCATTACTGATGGCAGGAGTCCCGTTGATATAATTTTCAGTTTCCACTTTCCATCGTGGTTTTCCTGTTTCAGGATCTACACAATGGAGATAGTAGTCATAGCTGCCTACTATTACTCCTGCTGTGTTTCCTGTTTTCCATACATTGGCTGATCCGGCTATCTCATTATCCGTTTTATACGTCCATTCCAGTTTCCCGGTATTTGCATTAACAGCCCTTAGTATCCCGTTAATTGTACCAAAGATCACCTTCCCGTCAAATATTGCCGGGGCTGCATCGATAGTTTCACCTGTTTCAAATTTCCACTTTACCCTTCCGTTTGTATCTACAGCTGTCAGTGTCCCTTTGTCGTTACCAAAGTATATTACTCCATTACTGATCACCGGTGATGATTCCGAGCCAGCACCTGATGGAACACTCCATAATAAACGGGGGGAGGAAGGAAGATTATTGTCATAGCGGCCGGAAAGGTCAGCATTACCCCTGAACAGGGTCCAATCAGATGTACCTTTTTGGGAATATACCGGGATCAATAGAATCAAAGAGATCAATGTAGTCAGCAGGTATTTCATCTTCATACTCTGTTTTATTTTGAAATGCAATACAGGTGTTTTTTACCCCTTATATATATTTTTCTACCGGAGAAGGCAGGTGTGCAGTCACTATTTTCTCCCAGAGGTGATTCAGCTAAAAGCTCAAATTTGCTATCCGCCCTTACTATGTGCATTACCCCCCGGCGATCGAGCATATAAACCTTTCCGTCAGCTATTACCGGTGAAGCATAGAACTGGTCCATAATATATCTTGTCCAAAGTGTATCACCCGTATCCGGATTATAACAAACCATATCTCCCGCTCCAGTGGTAAGAAAGAGATATTTATCATTGGCTGCAGGGCTTGATGCATCCGGGGTATAGCTGTTGTCCTTCCATACTACTGAAGGTGTCATTCCGACCTTGATAGCGGAGAGCATCGCAAAATCAGTAACTGAAAATACCATTTCACTGTTTACGGCAGCAGACGGGGCAACGTCACCCGTAAGACAGTTGATTGTCCATAGTTCTTTGCCTGTAACAGCTTCATAACTGCTCACACCCGGATTTCCGTTGACTATAACCTGAGGCTGTCCTCCAAAATATGCCAGGACAGGGGAGGACCAGACAGGCAGTCCCTTACGGATTGTTTCCCATTTCTGTTCACCGGTCCCGGTATCAAATCCTTCAAGTGATATTTTAGCATGGCTGTCAAACTGTACTATCAGTGTCTTATCATAAATAAGAAGAGAAGAGGAATACCCGTAAGTGTTTGCCGGCACACCAATATTTTTCGACCATTTCCGATTTCCATCCATATCGAAACAGATAAGGTTGCCATTCCCGAAAATAGCAAATACTCCCTGCCCGTCAGTAGCGGCAGAAGGAACAGCCATTCCGGCTTCAGGATCACCGCGGGGTACTGAATTAGGTTGTCCCGGGATACCGGAAGCTGAACCAGTCCATATAATACTGCCATTTTTCTTGTTAAAACAATAAACCTCACACTCATTTCCCTTTGCTCCGGTCAGAAATATCCTGTCCTTCCAAATGACAGGTGAACTTTTTCCCTTACCGGGCACTTCGGTTTTCCATTCAATGTTTTCCCCTGTTTCCCCATTCCAGTCAACCGGATATCCGCTCCCGAAGGCAATACCCCTGCTGTCCCAGCCTCTGAAAAAAGGCCAGTTGACCTGGTCTTGTCCAGTGTCCTGAACACTGGTCACGTGATTGTTAAACATACCAGGGTAACTCATTAGATCCGTCACGGCTGGCTTCCTGGAGAATGAAAGCATTAATGATGTCATAATTAGCAGTACAGAGTAGATAGCAATGGATCTTCTTTTACCTTTTTTTTGTATTCCGCGGCGAACAGTCATACTCTTTTTAAATATGATGCAATTTATAAAAACGATGCATAGAAAGAGGAGAATATGATAATTTATAAATTACCTGGATAAAATATCACCAGTCATTATGACTGAAATATGATTTTTGTCATATTAATATTATTTAATATTTAAACTATTTAGCTAAAGAATAGTCATTATTATTCCTTATTTACTTAAATATATTACTTAAAAAGCAATATTTAATATCATTATGAATAATGATATCTAAAATATTTATTATGTTTGCAGCCTGATATTAACAGACAGTAAATAAACAATAAGAAATTAAATAACATCTATGTGCGGAATAGTAGGAGTATTTGACCTTAAAATTGATCACAGGGAACTGAGGTCGACGGTTCTCAAGATGTCAAAAAAAGTAAGACATCGTGGTCCGGACTGGTCGGGCATTTATTATTGTGACAGGGCGATACTCGCTCATGAAAGATTATCCATTGTTGATCCTCAGTCGGGTAAACAACCTTTATACAGCAAGGATGGAAATCTTGTCCTTGCGGTGAACGGGGAAATATACAACCATCAGGATATCAGGGAACGTTATAAGGACTCATATGAATTCATGACTCATTCCGATTGTGAGGTTATACTGCCTCTTTACAGGGACAAGGGACCTGAATTTATTGAAGAACTTAATGGCATTTTTGCATTTGCACTTTATGACGGGGCGAAAGATGCCTACCTGATCGCCCGGGATCATATTGGTATTATACCGCTTTATATAGGCTGGGACCTTTATGGTAATTTTTTTGTTGCATCTGAACTTAAGGCTCTTGAAGGAGTCTGTAACAGGATTGAAGAATTCAGACCAGGCTGTTATCTCTACAGTAAGTATGGAGAGATGAAGGAATGGTACTCCCGAGACTGGATGGATTATTCTTCAGTGGAACACAACAAAACAAGTATTGACGAATTGAGAAGTGCCCTCGAATCAGCTGTACACAGGCAGCTTATGTCGGATGTACCTTATGGTGTTCTTCTTTCAGGCGGCCTTGATTCATCTATTGTGTCTGCAGTAGCAAAGAAATACGCATCAAAACGAATAGAATCACATGATAAGACAGATGCATGGTGGCCTCAGCTGCATTCATTTGCGGTCGGACTTGAAGGATCTCCGGATCTTGCTGCTGCAAAGAAGGTAGCGGATCATATCGGGACAGTCCATCATGAGATAAATTTTACAGTACAGGAAGGACTTGATGCTATACGTGATGTAATTTATCATATTGAAACATATGATGTTACAACTATCAGGGCGTCAACGCCAATGTACCTGCTAGCCAGGGTAATAAAATCGATGGGGGTAAAAATGGTGCTTTCCGGAGAAGGAGCTGATGAGATTTTCGGAGGTTATCTTTATTTTCATAAAGCACCTGATGCCAGGTCATTTCATGAAGAGACAGTTCGGAAGATAAGTAAGTTACATCTTTACGATTGCCTGAGAGCAAACAAATCACTTGCGGCATGGGGAGTGGAAGGCAGGGTCCCTTTTCTGGATAAAGAATTTATGGATGTTGCAATGAGACTAAATCCTGAAGATAAAATGACAGGAAATGGAAGAATGGAGAAATGGATATTAAGAAAAGCCTTTGAGGATTATCTTCCGGAAAGCGTTGCCTGGAGGCAGAAGGAACAGTTTTCAGACGGAGTTGGTTATTCCTGGATTGACACACTTAAGGATCTCGCTACCCGGGAGGTAACAGATGATCAGCTTAAAAATGCGAAATACAGATTTCCTGTTAACCCTCCTCTCACGAAAGAAGAATATTTTTACAGGTCAATCTTCGCTGAACATTTTCCAACTGATTCCGCAGCATTGACAGTACCCTCAGTACCAAGTGTTGCCTGCAGTACACCTGAAGCCATAGCATGGGATGCATCATTCAGTAATATGAATGACCCATCGGGCAGGGCAGTAAAGAACATTCATATCGATTCGTACAAATAGCAACTGCAGTTATTCAACGTCAGGGGGTAACGGATCATCAGTGGCATAATTGTTTAACGATTATTAACCCTTCGTTCTATTTATCTGATAATCAGTGTGCGTAGCGTTTTGATCCGCAACTCGATCAGGTAAAGTATTTGGATTTTTAAATTAAAGGTTTAATTTTATCGTTAAAGTTGCCAGGACATAAAAATCCCTGCTAAAAAACCGCCTGATGAAAACCTCTCTACCTGCAATTTTATGCGCCTCATATGCATTGATATCATGCACATCCACATCCAGGCAGGAACCTCCTCCCAATATTATATATATCCTTGCTGATGATCTGGGATACGGTGACCTGAGTTGTTATGGTCAGAAAAAATTCAAAACACCCAACATCGACAGGCTTGCAAATGAAGGAATGCTGTTTACTCAGCATTATACGGGTTGTACAGTCTCTGCTCCTTCCCGTTCCAGTCTTATTACCGGTCTGCATACCGGACATACTCCGATCAGAGGAAACAAGAACTGGAAGCCCGAAGGCAACTGGCCGTTACCATCCGGCACCTACACCATTGCTGATCTTTTAAAGTCGAAAGGTTACCGTACAGGAGGATTTGGGAAATGGGGTCTGGGGTATATTGACACTGATGGTGATCCTAATAAACAGGGTTTTGATGAGTTCTATGGTTACAACTGCCAGAGCCTGGCTCATAATTATTACCCCGATCATATGTGGCATAACCATGTGAGGATAGACCTTACGGAAAACGAAAGCAGTAAGACAGGTTCATACAGTGCCGATCTTATTCATGATGCCGCTGTCGGTTTCCTGGAAAAGAATCGGGATAAACCTTTCTTCCTGTATTATGCCGCCACACTCCCTCATGCCGAATTGTTGGCAAAAGAAAAATACATGGAAAAGTTCCGTGGCAGGTTTCTTCCCGAAAAATCCTTTATAGGGGTGGATTCCGGACAAGGATTCAGAAGAGGAGCATATGGATCTCAGCCTGAATCTCATGCTGCATTTGCTGCCATGGTAACAGAACTTGATGATTATGTGGGGGATATTCTTAAAAGGGTAAAGGATCTTGGCCTGGAAAACAATACTATTGTGATCTTTGCATCAGATAACGGCCCGCATCTTGAAGGAGGTGCTGATCCGGATTATTTCGACAGCAACGGGCCTTTGAAAGGCTATAAGCGTGACGTGTATGAAGGAGGTATAAGAACACCTATGCTTGTTAGATGGCCGGGAAAGGTGCAGCCAGGATCCCGCAGCGATCATATCTCAGCATTCTGGGATATCCTGCCTACTTTTGCCGAAATCACAGGTGCTGATATACATCTAAAAACAGACGGAATATCGTTTCTGCCTGCATTGTTTGGAAAGAAACAGAAGGAACATGATTACCTGTTCTGGGAATTTCATGAGCAGGGTGGCAGAATGGCAGTTAGGATGGGAAAATGGAAAGCTGTGAAGCTTAATGTTAATAAAGATCCGGGAGCAGCACCTGAACTGTATGATTTATCAGCTGACATAGGAGAGATGAATGACATTGCTTCATCCAACCCGCAGATCGTGAAGCAAATGGCAGAGATCATGAAAAAGGAACATAAACCATCTGAAGTTTTTCCCTTTGCATGGGAATAAGCAATATACTTAATATTAATGCAACTGATGACTGATCATTCTAAAATCCTTTACAGTGCTCTGGGTTTGATCTCATTGGCGGGGATTGGTTCGGGTTGTAAAAGCCCTGTCCCAAAGCCCAATATTGTGATCATATACGCCGATGATCTTGGATATGGTGACATAAGCTGTTATGGGGCCACTTCCTTAACCACCTCCAATATTGACAGGTTTGCAAAACAGGGACTGCGATTTACAAATGCCCACTGCTCTTCTGCCACCAGCACTCCTTCCCGTTATTCTCTGCTAACAGGCCAATATGCCTGGCGAAAGGAAGGTACAGGTATTGCTCCTGGCGATGCTTCATGCATTATTGATACCGGCAGGACAACTATCGCGTCTGTTTTGAAAAGATCGGGATATACAACTGCAGTTATTGGTAAATGGCACCTTGGCCTTGGTCCCGACGGAGGACCAGACTGGAATGGTGAAATAAAACCCGGGCCCGGGGACCTGGGATTTGATCATAGTTTTATAATTCCTGCCACTGGTGACCGCGTTCCGTGTGTCTTTGTTGAAGACAGGCATGTGGCAAACCTGGATCCTGATGACCCGATAACCGTCAGCTATAAGGAGAAGGTCGGAAACTGGCCCACAGGAAAAGAACATCCGGAACTGCTTAAAATGAAGCCCAGTCACGGGCACGATATGACGATAATTAACGGCATTAGCAGGATTGGATATATGACAGGTGGCAGATCTGCTTTATGGGTCGATGAAGAAATTTCAACCGTACTGACTGCCAGGGCAGTAAAGTTCATGACTGACAACAGGGATAAACCGTTCTTTCTGTACTTTGCAACACATGATATTCATGTGCCGAGAGTGCCAAACCATAAATTTGTTGGGAAAAGTGGAATGGGGCCGCGTGGTGATGCCATCCTTGAATTTGACCGGACGGTGGGGGAGGTGCTCCGGACCCTTGACAGCCTTAATCTATCTGATAATACAATTGTAATTATAACGAGTGACAACGGACCTGTTGTTGATGACGGCTACAGGGACCATGCAGTTGAACTTCTTGGCAGTCATAGACCTGCAGGCCCGTTAAGGGGTGGTAAGTACAGTGCTTTTGACGGTGGTACTCGGATACCTTTTATTATAAGGTGGCCAGGGAATATAAGTGCAGGGAAGTCTGATGCTATGATAAGCCAGGTCGATCTGCTGGCTTCATTTGCGTCGCTTGTCGGACAACCACTTAATGACAGTGATGGGCCGGACAGTTATAATAATATTGATATACTCCTGGGAAGATCGGATAAAAGCCGCGATTGGGTGATTGAACAGTCTGCCAACGGAAGACTTTCCATTATTTCCGGTGACTGGAAATATATTCAGCCGGGGCCAGGCGCAAAGATCAGTATGTACACAAATATTGAACTGGGCAATGACACTCTTCCACAGTTATATAACCTTAAAACTGATATTGGCGAGAAAAATAATATCGCTTCAAAAAGACCCACTAAAGTAAATGACCTCTCCTCACTTTTAAAAAGAATAGTAGATGTGGGGAAGTAACAAAATTAGTGTTCTGTTTATGAAAAATTTAAGTGTAATCCTGCATGGCCTTCCGGGCTGCAATTAAATAATAATAAAATGATAGACATTAAATCAGCAATCAGCCTGGGAGTTGCATCACTGGCAACTCTGCATGCATCTGCCCAAAAAGCATCTCACTTCAGCCAGAGTACTCCTAATATTGTACTGATCCTGATAGATGATATGGGCTATGGAGACATAGGACGTACGGGAGCCAACCAGTATGAGACACCCAACCTGAACAGGCTGGCCGACGAAGGAATGCAGTTCACCTGGTATTATTCTCCACAGGCGGTGAGCAGTGCGTCCAGGGCAGGATTACTCACCGGTTGCTATCCTAACAGGATAGGAATATCAGGAGCATTAATGCCCTGGGCAGAAATTGGAATAAGCTCAGGAGAAACAACAATTGCACAAATGCTAAAGAAGAAAGGATATAGTACCTGTGCAATCGGCAAATGGCATCTTGGACACCAGAGGAAGTTTCTTCCGCTGCAACATGGATTTGATGAATATTATGGCCTGCCATATTCCAACGATATGTGGCCGGTTGATTATGATGGAGTACCAATGCGTCTAAAAGATTCGACCAACTTCAAGATGCGTTATCCGCCTTTGCCCCTCATTGAAGGAAATGAAAAAGTTGCGGAAGTCAATACACTGGCTGACCAGGATAAGCTGACCACAGATTACACTGAGCATGCAATTAAATTTATAAATCAACACAAAGACGGGCCGTTCTTTTTGTATTTACCTCATTCCATGGTACATGTACCACTTGGTGTTTCTTCCAAATTCAGAGGTAAAAGTAAACAGGGTATGTTCGGTGATGTTATGATGGAGGTTGACTGGTCAATAGGGGAGGTCATGAAAGCACTTAAAGATAACGGGATAGAGAATAATACACTTGTGATTTTTACAAGTGATAATGGTCCCTGGCTTAACTTTGGCAATCACGCAGGCACCACGGGAGGTCTTCGCGAAGGCAAGGGAACAAGCTGGGAAGGAGGGCAACGGGTTCCCTGCATAATGAGATGGCCCGGTGTCATAGAAGAGGGAACTGTATGCAGTAAACTTGCCAGTTCAATTGATATTCTTCCTACGCTGGCAGCGATCACAGGTGCTCCACTTCCCGATAAGATAATCGATGGTGTCAGTCTGCTTCCTCTTTTAACAGGAGACGGAAATGGTTCACCTCGTCATGAGTTTTATTACTATTATCAGCAAAACAGCCTTGAAGGTGTTCAGCGTGATTACTGGAAACTGGTATTGCCTCATACCGGAAGATCTTATGTTGGTTGTATCCCTGGAAAAGACGGGTGGCCCGGAAAGACTACTACTTTAACTATCACAAAACCAGAGTTGTATGATTTAAGACGTGACCCTGGTGAGAGATATGATGTATCTGCGGTATATCCGGAAATTGTAAAAGAACTCCAGTCTCTGGCAGGAAAAGCACGGGAGGATCTGGGTGATGATATCACAGGTGTTCCTGGAAAAAACAGGAGAAAGCCCGGACATATATAAAAATAAGGTCAATTATGTAATATTGAATAATTTTGTAAGTGACCAACTTTTTTGGAAATTGAAAGGCAGATGTGTGATGAAGATCTGAAATATGTGAATAAGGTAAAGTATCTGCAGTTTTCTGACAGGATACGTGCACTTAAACTGAAAACGATAAATACCGAAAGATATTTGTCTCTGGAGCAGGCAAGGATCATTACAGATTCGTATATGCAGGATGAAGGTATCCCTGTACCGCTTAAACGCGCAAGAGCATTGGCCCGGTCACTTCATGAAATGCCATTATACATAGATCCTGATGAACTGATAGTAGGTAACCGTACACCTGACATCAGGGCTGGCGTTGTTTTCCCGGAAGCTGGTATATCATGGCTTTCCCGGGAAATTGATACTCTTCCCGCGAGACCCCAGGATCCATTTAATGTTAGAGAGGAAGATATTAAATACTTCAGAAATAATATTGAACCTTTCTGGAAAGGGAAAACCCTTGAAGACGATATATTAGACAGATACGGGCATGAGATAAAGTCAATAGAAAAGGTAGTTAAGATCAACCAGAAGGATCATGCCCAGGGCCATATTTGTCCGGATGTCAGAACCTGGCTGGAAGCCGGCCCGGCAGGCTTGCTTGGGAAGGCCCGTGTTCTCATGGAGAAAGAAGATGATAAGAATAAGAGGATCTTTTACGAAAGTGTCTGTATATCATTATCTGCGGCCTGCACTTTTATTAATCGTTACGGATCACTGGCAAAGGACATGGCATATTCGGCGATGGACAGTGACAAGAAGGAAAATCTTTTACGGATCGCCTATACCTGCAATAAGCTTTCAATAAACCCGCCTTCCAATTTCAGGGAGGCGTTGCAGTCTGTATGGTTCCTCTTTGTCATACTGCAGATGGAGTCAAATGCATCATCTTTTTCTCCCGGACGACTCGATCAGTATCTGTATGGTTATCTGGTGAAAGATATTGAGAATAATAACCTTGATCTTTGGCACGCTACGGAACTGATTGATGCCCTCTTTATTAAGTTCAACCAGATAGTCTACATGCGCAATAAAAACAGTGCCAGATATTTTGCAGGCTTCCCTACAGGTTTTAATATTACAATAGGAGGACAGAAAAAAGATGGTACCGATGCCACAAATCTTCTGACATACCTGATCCTGAAAGCACACGAACATACTCAGCTTCCACAGCCTAATCTTACAGCCAGGATACACAGAGGATCGCCTTCAGAATTTCTTGATGAATGCAGCAGGATAATAGGTCTTGGTACAGGAATGCCACAGGTTGTAAATGATAACAGTATCATTCCTTCATTATTATCATCCGGAATCTCCGGAGAAGATGCCGGTGACTATGTACTTGTTGGCTGTGTCGAACTTAGTACACAGGGCAACTTTCTTGGATGGAGCGATGCCGCCATGTTCAATATGGTCAAAGTTCTTGAGCTGACACTGGATAACGGTAAATGTATGATAACCGGAGAACAGACCGGTCTGCCGGCAGGCTGCCTGACCGATTTTCGCACTTACTCTGATCTTGAAAAAGCTTTTAGGAATCAGACAGATCATTTTATTGAAAGGATGATAAAAGCCTGTGAGGTGGTGGAAGAATGTCACCAGGAACATCTTCCTTCTCCCTTTTTGTCCTCTGTTGTAAATAATTGCCTACAGGGCGGAAAAGATGTTACAACAGGAGGAGCATTATATAACTATTCCGGAATCCAGGCTATTCAGCCTGCCAATATAGCCGATAGCCTGGCTGTAATTAAAAAGACGGTCTTTGATGACAGTGTTATTGACAAAAGAACTATGCTGGATGCGCTTCGTAATGATTTTGCCGGTTATGAAAAAATAAGACAATATTGCATAAACAGGGTGGAAAAATACGGAAATGATATCTTCTGGGTTGACCAAATTGGCGCTCAATGGATCACATATTTCGCTGACACGCTTAAAGGATACAGGAATTTAAGGGGAGGAAATTACCAGATGGGACTCTATACAGTATCTGCTCATGTACCTATGGGTCAGAATGTTGGTGCCACACCAGACGGAAGATTGTCAAAAACTCCACTGGCTGACGGTGGGTTATCGCCGGTTTATGGTCGTGACAAAAAAGGTCCGACAGCTTCTTTGAACTCTGTTGCAAACATACCCTCTGTACATGCATCAAACGGGTCGCTTCTGAATATGAAATTTTTACCATCTGTTTTTAAAACGGAATCAGACAGGCAGAAGTTTGCATCACTCCTGAGATCAATTACATATCTTCCCGTTCATCACGTACAGTTTAACGTGGTAACATCAGATGATCTGAAGAAAGCCAAAACGGACCCGGATTCATATCGGGACCTGACTATAAGAGTTGCAGGGTATACGGCTTATTTCACTGAGCTGGCTGAAGATCTTCAGGATGAAATAATTGAAAGGACTACATATGGTGAAGAGAACTGACATTGAAGGAATGATCTTTAAAATCAAGCGTTTTTCCATCCATGACGGACCCGGTATTCGTACGACCATATTTTTAAAAGGTTGTCCACTGAGCTGCATCTGGTGCCATAGCCCGGAAGGAATAAGCAGGGATATTACGATCTGGCATAATGACAGCAGTTGTATTTCATGCGGTTCATGTGTCAACGTCTGTCCCGAAAATGCTTTGCTGCTCACGGGGAAGGTTGAAGGGAAAGTGGAAATTGACAGGGACAGATGCAATCCTGGTGTCACCTGTGTTAATGTTTGCCCGACTGGATCTCTTCAGTTTACCGGTAGAAAAGCATCAGCTGCTGAAGTGTTTAATGAAATTGAAAAAGACAGGTTATATTATAATGAATCAGGAGGAGGAGTGACCCTTACAGGAGGAGAACCATTTGCACAACCTGAGTTTTCTTATGCTATTCTTAAAGCCTGTTATGAAGGGGGAATTAATACAGCTGTGGAGACTTCACTTTTCTGTGAGCATGATATCCTTGAAAAATTTGTATGTATTACCAGACTATTCATTACCGATATTAAAATCCTGGATCATGTCCGGCACAGAACCTTTACTGGAGTCTCCAATGAAATTATCCTCGATAATTTCCGATATCTTGCCGGACTGGGAAAAGATATTATCGTACGGATACCGATGGTGCCTGGTATAACTGATATTGATGAAAATATCAAGGCAATAACTGAATTTGTTAATAGTATTGATCCTGCTGTACCTGTGGAAATGATAAAATATAATACCCTCGCCCCAAACAATTATCGAAGGCTTAATTTACCATACCTCGTATAATGAAAATATTTTCAAAATGAGGTGCCTGTTTGATCAATAATTCAAAGTCATTTATACATGAAAAAAATAGTAACAATTGTCAGTACATTTATATTTGGATTCAATCTTTCATTTGGTCAGTTGGGGATATATGGTTCCCTGGATACTATTAAACTTGAAGATGTCACTGTAACAGCCAACAGGCTTCCGGTTTTGCTTAAGAACAATCCGGGTTCAATCTCCATCGTAACCCCTTCTGAACTTTCACTTATACCTAAATCAATTGGTATAGATGAAGCATTAAGGCTTACACCGGGTGTCAGGATCGATAACCAGCATGACGGTGAGAGGGTACATGTAAGTATCAGGGGACAGGGTATTCTTACAGAACGCGGCATCAGGGGGATCGGGGTGCTTCTGGATGGGATACCGGTTAATGATCCGTCAGGTTTTGCTCCTGATCTGTATGATGTAGACTGGGCAACTGTTGAAAAGATAGAAGTGCTGAGAGGTCCTGCAGCCAGCCTGTATGGAGGAGGTGGCGCTGCAGGTGTGATCAATATAAGCACTATGGATGGAGGATCAGGACCTGTGGGTGGCGAGATAAATCAGACAGTGGGATCCAACGGATTTACCAAGGAACTGGTACAGCTTGGCGGGACCATGGGTGCAACTAACTACAGGATCAGCTATTCCCGTTCAGATGGAGCCGGATATCGCGAACATCAGGCATTCTGGGCAAATAACCTGTATGAAAAGATCAATTTTCGCCCTTCTGAAAAGCTTACAATAACACAAATTGTTTCCCATACAGATTATTTTCAACAAAATCCTGAAGGATTAAATCTCCAGCAACTGGATAATCCAAAACAGGCTAATCCTGATGCCCGTCCATTTAATGAGTATCAGAAAACAAACCGTACTACATCAGGAATACACGGAATTTATAAAATAAGCAGGCTACACGATATCGAGCTGATGTCATTCCTGCGCTCATGGGCATACAAGGAAACAAGCAATAAAGCAGCTGAATACCGCGACATTGTTTTCCCCGGTGTCAGTGCACAGTATAACCTTCATTTTGGCAACTCCAGGCTCAGAAATACAATCAGCATCGGAACCGATATTAAATGGCAAAATACAAAGATGTACAAACTTCAAAGTGCTGCCGATCCGCTAAGAGTTGAAAGCATTGACGAGACAAATCTTGAAACCAATGTTCTTCTCGCAAACCAGATCATCTCACAAAGCAGTACCGGGGCTTTTGGATTGTACAAACTTACCGTGGGAGACTTTAATTTAATCGGAAGTATTCGTTATGATGCCATGAATAATAAACTGACTGACAAAATGATGGCTCTTGATACCGCAATAACTGTAAAGAATTTCAGTAGGACATCAGCACGCCTGGGAGCCAATTACTCATTTAATCCGGCTTTAAATGTATTTGTCAACTGGAGCCAGGGTTTTATGCCTCCGTCAACAGAAGAGCTGGCGAATAATCCTGTTGGATATAGCGGATTCAATACCCACCTTGTTCCGGCAACATCAGCCTCCACTGAACTGGGTATCAGGGGTGATGTCAGAGGGGTATTCTTCTACGATATTACAGGTTTCATCATGAATACAAAAAATGACTTCTTCAGGTTTAAACAATCTGGCAGGGGTAACCAGGAAGTATTCTATGGGAATGCCGGGAACAGCAGACGTTATGGTATGGAAATATTCCTGTCATATAATATTTTAACTGACCTGAGATTACAGGCTGCGTATACTTTTGCAGATTATAAATATACATCGGCGCAGATTGATCCTGTTTATACGGATCCGGCATATGTTCTTACTTCACCGCCTGCAGCAGGTCAGTGGCTTCCCAATTCACCAAGAAACCAGCTATATGCAGAACTGGTTTATTCAGTTACAGAAAAGCTGACCCTTGTTCTTTCAACAGAATACCAGTCAAAATGGGCGATATATACGGATTCAAAAGCTTACAGTGGTGAGCTTGATCCCTCTGTTTACCAGAACTGGCAGGATGGATTCAACCTATACCATGCACGCATAGCCTATTCCTGGAAAGTTAAAGGGATAAATGGAGAATGCAGTATTTATGTCAGGAACCTGGCAGGAACAAAATATATAGCATTTACTGAACCGGATCCGGATGGTAATTCATATCAGCCCGGACCGGTAAGGGAAATATTCGGAAATGTCAGGATTGCTTTTTGAATTATGAAAACAGGGAAAGCTTTAGTAAAGGCATTCAGCCTTCAAGCGAGGCAATGGCCTGCTTTATGATGCCAGCTGAATTAGCCAGGGCAGCTTTTTCTTCATCCGGCAGCGGGCTGATAAGTATCTGCCTGATACCGTCATGTGATACAATGCATGGCAGGCTCAGGCATACATCACTTATGCCGAATTCACCATCCACATATGTAGAAACTGAAAGTACACTATGCTGACTCCTTAATATAGCACCTGTGATCCTTACAAGTGCCAGTCCGACAGCAAACTGTGTAAATCCCTTCGAATCTATGATGTGATAAGCAGAATGCCTGACATGTTGTTCAATCTGCTTACGTTCTTCTTTCCAGTCGGAGCAATTTTCGCAAGCCGGGCAATATTCATCTATCTTTATTCCGGCTACATGAGTCATCGACCATGCGGCAAACTCACTGTCACCATGTTCTCCAAGGAAATATGCATGAACATTATGAACATCCACACCGCAATGTCTGGCCAGGAAATGTCTGAAACGTGCACTGTCGAGCACCGTGCCTGAACCGAGAACACGACTTCTGTTCCATCCTGAACTCTTGAGAGCAACCCATGTAAGAACATCAACGGGATTGCTGACCACCACCATTACCCCTCCGCACCCGCTATTTGCCACGTCGTCAGCTATACTACCGACAATACCTGCATTTTTCCTGAGTAGCTGCAGGCGTGTTTCACCCGGACGCTGGGCAGCACCGGCCGTAATAACAACAAGCTGTGCATCGGAATAGTCCTCCGGAGTGCCCGTACGTATATCAACTGTAGGGAAAAATGGCTGTCCCTGGACCAGGTCCATAACCTGTCCCTTTGCCAGGTCTCCATTCTTGTCAATCATGATAATTTCATCGGCAATACCACTCTGCGCCAGCGCATAAGCATAGGTTGAGCCCACGGCTCCGGCACCTACGATTACTACCTTCCTGTTTTGTTTTGATGATTCTACCATTTCCATATCCGTTGAGTTATGATAATATTTCCGGTTGTCAGTCCTGAGCAGAATAAACAACTTTATACGAGCTTATAATCTCCACCCTGAAACCTGACACCTTCAATACATACATAACACCATTACCCGTTACTAGTTCATCAGGTAAAATATGGACCTGCCTGAAGGATTTGATAACAGGTTGCCGGAAGGCATAATGAGCGGTAAATCTGTAGAAGAGAAGAGGTTTTCAGCAAATTCTTCCTTATCCTCCGGTATGCAGAACCGGCAGCACTGCGAATGATCAAAGTGTTTGTGAGCCTCTGCTCTTGCATCGTCTGAAGAAATAAAATGACCGAGGCAAATCAGTTTTTCATCATCACTGATAAATGGGCAACTTTCTTTATGTATCGCATGCTTGTCATTGGTACGACATTTTATGGTTATATAATACCTTGTAGCCGATGTTAGATTCTTCATTTTTTAGCCGGTTGTGTTAATATGTAATGCTATTCTTAAACTATAGTTTTATAGGCATAGGTGCTGAATTGTTACCTTGAAACTATCAAATATCAGATTTAAAGTTGCCGGAATCAGATTAGTTTGAATCAATAATTTACAGATAATCAGCAACATGCATAAATTGATAGAATTTGATTGTTACAAAGTATTTACTGATACATATTGTTTTCCAAGTATACCCTGCCTGTTGTTCTTCCTCTGTTTTGTTTTTTTAACATTTCCTGTACCACTGATCTGATGGGCCTTTGAGCAGATATGTTAAAGAATTATCGGATTTTTATGGTAACAATTAGGGGTCTATCACTATTAAACAGTGAAATTATACTATAACTTTAAACTAATAATCATGAAAAGAGCAGACAAATCCACAGGTGAAACAAAAAATTTTGAATGTTTTATATCAAAACTTTCCGGAAATGAAATTTTAAATGCCCGGGCTTTAGCCACTGTCAGGGGAGGCGACGGTGAAGCTAGCGGCGGTGAACTAGTAATCATAATTCCTAAACCTAATCAATAGATAAATAAAATAGAAGATTAAATTAATAAAAAAGGCCTGAGTAACAGGTTTTTAGTTATCTGTATTATAAGCTGATAAGATGGATTTATTTCATTTTATTAGCTTTTTTTATTTATGATTTTCACCTTAATTATTGATGAAAGTTTTTCGTTTATACTCTTTTCTCTTAACTTGCTTGACAACGTTTTTCAGGTTTAATGAAAAAGATTTCTGCCCTAATATTACTGCTACATTTTCTTGTGAACCATTCTATAACTGGACAGAATGATATTAATGCTCTTTTTAACAAGTTTACTGTGTTGTATAGAGCAGGTGATTTAGTAAAAGCTGAAAATTTATTATCAAACGCACTAAAAAATAATTCTAACTTATCATCTGAAGTAAATGTAGCGATATATAATAATCTTGGAGTTCTGAATGTTACGTTAGGCAAATATACTTTAGCTTTAAATTATCTAAATAAAGCAGAAGACATTCTACCGAGTTCTGACGCAAGCGAATACGCTAGCATTTGCATTAATAAAGCCTATATTTATAATATCCAAAAATCTTATAATTCTGCAATTGATTTTTTTGAAAAAGCAATCCGAATATACGAAAACCAAAATGGAAGAAGAGATAAGGCCCACTATCAAAATCTATCTGCCGCCTATTTGAATTTGGGAATAGTATATTATGAATTGAAGAATTACAGAACAGCTGAAGAATACCTTGACAAAAGTGCTTCCCTTAAAACCAGACATGACTTAAGTGGGCTGGCACTGATTTATCTCAATATTGCAAAAACTAATGCAAAAACAGGAAATCCTGATAAGGCAGAGAAGTATTATATTGAAAGTATTTCATCATTTACAAATGAATTTGGCAAAAGTTATTATCGTTTGATTGATGTTTACTTTGATTACGGGATTTTCCTGAGATCGCAACACCGATCGGTTGAAGCTATGGAAGTGCATCGCAAAGCCCTGGGAATCTGCCTTGAGAACTTCGGAAATAAGCATACATTTACTTCACTGGCTTACAAGAATCTTGGTGACGACTTTATGGAAAAGAAGGATTGCGACTCTGCCCTGTTCTATTACCAGCGATCCCTTATTTCCATCGTTCGTGACTTTAATGATACCTCTGTATATTCAAATCCACGTATCGATTCATCCATTTTTGATATCAGGTTGCTGGATAACCTTAAAAGCAAGGCAATAGCGCTGGAACTTCTTGCTGAAAGAGAGGACAACCCGGGGATCGGGCTGAAGGCAACAGGAGAAAGCGTTTTCACAATTGATCTTGCACTGCAGCTGATTGACAGGATAAGGAATAACTACCCTACTGAAGAGAGCCGTATCTACCTGGCAGAGAATGAAAAAGAAACATATTTCTTTGCCGTGCAGATGGCTGAGGATCTTTATAAGATCACGAAAAAAGAATCTGATATAAAACGAATGTACAGCATTGTACAAAGATCAAAAGCAGCAGTACTCAGGAATGAGATCACCCAGAATGACCTGTTTTATACCTCGGCAATTCCCGATTCACTGAGGAAGGCACATAATAACCTGTCAGGTAATATATCAGCCTATAACTACCTTATCCAGCAGGAAGAAAATAAAAAAGATCCTGACAGAGAAAAGATTGCATTATGGAAGGATGCTCTTTTTGAAATGAACCGTGAACTGGAAAAAAACGAGGCATTCATAAATACCGAATATCCCCGGTACCACGACCTGATAGAGCGTACGGTACCGGTAACTGCGGAACAGGTCATGAACAACCTCGAAAAAAATGAAACAGTTGTTGATTACCTGCTAAGCAACACCCGGGTAAATGGCAAAAGACATATGTATATTTTTACAATAAGCAGTGATAATATTTCCTATAAAGAAGAGATCTTAGATTCCCTGTTTACCGGTAATGTGAATATCCTGAGAAACTGGGAGGATCTGAGCAGGTCTGAAATGACGGCTGAAGAGATTTATAAAAACAGAACTATGGCCCTGTCATATATGTATGAGAATCTTATAAAACCTGTTGAACCGGATTTTGCTGGTAATAAGCTTATTATCATCCCTGACGAAGAATTGGCCTGGCTTCCTTTTGATGCTTTTTTATTAAATATGCCGGGTGGCAATTCCAAAGATTATGAAGGTCTTGAGTATATGATAAACAAATATGCAATTTCCTACAGGTATGTTTCATCACAGCTTTTAAAGGTACCTGTAAAGTTATCCGGTAAAGTAGAAGTATATGCATTTTTACCGGATTACAGAAGGGTTTCTTCCCAGGAGATTAACCTGGCAGGACTGAAAGGTGCAGAAGATGAAATAAATGAAGTTGTTGAGCTTTTAAGAGGGAAGAAGTATACAGGAAAGGATGCAACTGTTTTAAATTTCAGAAAAGTAATGCATGACAGGTCAATACTGCATTTGGCCATGCATTCATTGTCTGACAGTTCTAATTCAAAGTATTCCTACCTTATCTTTGCACCTGACAGCACTGATAAGAACGGCCGCCTCTATAACTATGAGATAAGTCTTGGCAGGATAGAATCCCCTATGGTAGTACTCAGTGCCTGTAATTCGGGTACCGGAACCCTTTATCACGGAGAGGGATTAATGAGTCTTGCAAGAGGATTTATTCTTGCAGGCGCTTCTTCCGTAGTTAAAACCTCATGGGAGGTCAATGACGAGACCAGCGAGAAGATCATATCCGGTTTTTATTCTTATCTCGCCGACGGAAAATCAAAGGATGAAGCGCTGCGACTGGCAAAACTTGACTATATAAAGAATAGTCCGCCAGTCTACACTGATCCTTATTACTGGGCAGCATATGAAGTAGTGGGAGACAACGCACCGGTTATTATAAACAGAACAAAGTATTTTATTATTGGAGTAATCGGAATTGTACTGGCTGTTTCCGTACTTCTTTATTATTTAAGGCGTCGCAGGAGCTTTTCTGCACGGTCGCTGTAATATCCTCCTGATTTTGAAAGAGATTCAAAACAGTTTCTGGCCTTTGCAGTTTCACCTGTTTTAATGTAAGCCAGGCCAAGATACCACTCAGCTTCCCTGCTGAATTCTCCTCCTTTACCTGCGATCGATTCCAGGATATTAACTGCCTGTTTGTTTTCTCCGGAAGCCATTTCCGACATTGCATAATAGAACCGTGGTGCTACAAGTGTCTTGTCATAAGCAATCACATCTGCAAAAGAAGCTGCTGCACCCCTGTAATCACCATTTTTATACATGGTTACAGCATCTTCAAGACGATTCTTTCCTTCAGTGGCATTCCTTGTGACAGGTGACACTATTTCAAATGGTTTATAATATTGACTGTAAAGTTTTTCAGGACCGGTTGAGGGTAAGAGGCTTTTGATAACAAATAGCAGGGCCAGAACTGCGGCAGCGCTATAAGAGATCCAGCGCAAGGGAATTCTCCTGGCTGTTTTCCTGTCTTTCTCTTTTGTTTCTATTGCAGCTTCTTCTTTAACACCAGTTAAATTAATTTCAGGTAAAGGTTCATCCTTTTCAAGTGAATTTGTAATAAAATTCCTGATCTCTCTCTTTTTCTCCTCTTTTACTGCACCCTGTTGTCTGTTTTCGTGCCATTCTTTTACCCAGTCGGCTGTAAGCTCATTGATCTGCTTCTCGTTTATCTCAAGCTTGATTTTCTTGATCTCTTCTAAGATATTCCTGTTTTCATCCGATCCGGAAAGTACATCACTAACGAATTTCTCGTTTGCCTCAAGTCTTTCAGCTCTTGATTTAAAATCTGAAACCATCTTCCCGGCATCTTTTCTTGCACCAGCCAGCGAGGTATCATCTCTGACTTCCTCAAGGTCGCTCAGCGCCCGGGTATAGGAACCTGTCATCTCAAACAGGGCAATATCATCATCACTGAACAATATATTATCTCCCTTCCAGGCATCATGCCATGAGCTGCCATTATTTGCATTTATATTTTTTTTCTTGCTGTTCATTGGACCTGACCGCTGTTCCTGTCAACTGCTTATTAACTAATTACTACTTACTACTTACTACTTACTACTTACTACTTACTACTTACTAACTTACCCACACTGATCCCCTCGGTTATCATTATATTCCTGTAAGCAGGATGCTGTTTTATCCTTGATACAAGTTGAGACTGTGCTTCAGATTTTTTCTTCCGGACATATCCGTTTGTTACTCCAAGCTTCTCTGCAATCTGATCCGGAGTCAATTCCTCCCAGTAAAGTTTCAGAATCTTCCGGCAAGCGGGATCAAGAGTATCGAACACTTCATAAAATATATTTTCATATACCATGTTATCATGAATCTCTGAAAAATCCCCTTCAAATTCTTCAATATTTCTGCGGGAAAAATAGTTAGCAGCAGTCTGTCTTTTATCCAGGACTGATTTCCAAATATTTTCGCATACCGCATAAAGGAATGTCTTGAACTTACAATTCAAAACGAAATCATCATTGTCAATTTTCTCAAGCATGATTATCAGGCCATCCTGGAAAACATCCTTTGCATCCTCCATCGTTCCACCCATCTGAAAGACCATAAGACGTATCATTGGGAGATACCTGTCTGACAGATATTTTACCACATAACTCTGACGGGTTCTCAGGCACTCAATAATTTCGTTGTCAGTATATTCTTTCACACTGTTTCGTTTAAGAACAGTAGTAATCCGATTTCAAATATATATTTTTTTTTTAATTGACCAAGAGAAAATACATATATCTATTAATAATTTACACTAATGTCATTTGCGGGCACAGGGAAATTTGCATAAAAAATAAAAAACACAAAAAATCAGACTATTTTAAAAAGAAAGACCATGGAAGAGAGTTTTTTGACGTTAAGGTGTTTTTTTGAGATTTTTATGGTAACAATTTCATCCCTATTCCTATTAACAACATGTATGATTCCTTCATCTGTTATCATAAACGTTTGTAAGGAATTGAAAATGCTTGTTTTGTTGATTTCATTTTATGAAGGATACGAACATGTTATTATTTGTTATGATGCGTTGATCTTGAATTAATATTGATGGTATGAGATATAATAAGTATCCTGATCTTGTGCGTGCTAGTTGTAAAATCAATGAAGTTGGAGAATTGGAAAAATCAGGTGTCGACTACTTTCAGGCAATTGAGAATGCGGACGGCGTTCCTTTTCAGTTAATCTTCGGGCCCGTGATTGGAGAGGGTTTTTACCTTAATATGGGGTCGGGTATAAATCAGCTTATCGGAATTAAGCCCGAAGATTTTTCTGAAAAGGTTTTCACCAGTATGATAGAAGAGATTATACCTCTGAATGAAGATATTCCCTCTGATATTATTGAATGCCGCTATAAATTTATAAGTGGTGATATTAAAAATTACAGGGCTGAGGTCCGGTTACGTCTTCCTGACGGAAGGATCAAATGGATAGAGGACAGTTCCCTGCCACTTTTTGATCCTGAAACAGGGAAAGTGGTGGGATCCTATGGAATACTGTTCGACATAGACAGAAGGAAGCAAAGCAGGCTGTTCCTTGAAAAGGCCAGGCAAAAGGCAGAGGAAGGCGACCGGCTTAAGAGTGCATTTCTTAACAATATATCACATGAGATAAGGACTCCCCTGAACGCTATTGTAGGTTTTTCCTCCCTTCTCACTGAAAATGCCGACAGGAGTGAAGACAGTCACCGGCTTGCTGATATTATTTTAAGAAGTTCGGACCATCTCCTGGAGATCCTTAACGACATTGTGGAGATATCAAATATTGAGGCTGGAAACATAAAGATCAACAGGGAAAGCTTTAATATAAATGAGAAGATGAACTCCATTTATAACAGGTTTTATGCCATGGCAGGAGAAAAAGATATAATCCTTGATATGGTTCCGGGGCTTGATGATTCAGAAGCACAGATCAATTCCGATGCTTATAAGGTATGTCAGTCCATATGTCACCTTTTGTCCAACGCAATTAAGTTTACAAAGAACGGAAGGATTGAATTTGGCTATAAAAAAGAAGCCACCGAAATAGAATTTTACGTGGCTGACACCGGTATAGGCATAGAAGAGGAATTCCAGGAAGTGGTCTTTGAACGATTTTTCCAGGTAGAAAATGATTCAACACGCAGATATGAAGGTACGGGACTCGGGTTATCAATTTCACGTGCCTATATTGAGGCCCTTGGTGGAAAGATATGGCTTACATCCCGGCCTGGCCATGGATCTGTTTTTTATTTTACAATTCCTCTTGAAGGATAGCGATATTTTAATGTCTGCCAGAAATATATTTCCGTGTCTGCTTTAATTCTGAGGTCAACCAGGTTCTGAACAGTGCCTGGTTTTTATCGATACTGTTCTATTTACTTTTACAGTCTTTATTTCATTTTGGCAAAGTCGTCTTTTTATTGGTATTTTTGCATCGTGATAAACAAAACGATCAGATACGGTAATATCCTGTACAAATACTAAATTTTATTCCCGGATGAAATTTGCTGAAATCGGACTTCAAGATAAACTTCTGGAAGCCATATCATATATGGGTTTTGAAGATGCTACACCTGTGCAGGAAAAGGTAATTCCAGTTATACTGGAGAACAGGGATCTTATCGCCTGTGCTCAGACAGGTACCGGTAAAACAGGTGCCTTTGTCCTTCCTGTACTTAATAAACTTATCGGTAGCAAAGGCAACACCATAAATACGCTGATCATTGTGCCAACGCGTGAACTGGCAATACAAATTGAACAGCAGATTCAGGGTTTCTCATATTTCATTCATGCTGAATCCATAGCAGTATACGGCGGCGGGGACGGAAAAGACTGGGAGACAGAAAAGGCGGCTCTCAAAAACGGAGCTGATATTGTTATTGCTACTCCCGGGAAATTACTGTCCCATCTGAAAATGGGCAATGTTGATTTCAGTCTCCTCAGGCACCTGGTTCTTGACGAAGCGGACAGGATGCTGGATATGGGATTTATTGATGATATTCAGACTATCATCTCATACCTGCCTGAAAAATATCAAACCCTTATGTTCAGTGCTACAATGCCTGACTCAATAAGGCTGCTGGCACAGAAGATCATGCATAAACCTGTCGAAATATCACTGGCAGTATCAAAACCTGCAGAGGGTGTGGACCAGAAAATTTGCTTTGTTCATGATGAACAAAAGATCAATATGTTAAGCCATATATTGTCTGAAAGAAAAGATTATGATAGTATTATAATTTTCTCATCAACGAAAAAAAAGGTTACAGATATAGTAAGATCACTCAGCAGGGATGGTTATCAGTCACAGGGTATATCCTCCAACCTCGAACAAAGCAAACGGGAAGAGGTCCTTAGAGACTTCAGGGCAAGGAAAATAAGAATACTTATTGCAACAGATGTAATGAGCCGGGGTATTGACATTAAGGATATCAATCTGGTAGTTAACTATGATGTGCCTGCAGATCCTGAAGATTATGTTCACCGTGTTGGAAGGACTGCAAGGGTGAATTCCCTGGGAGAAGCAATAACACTTGTAACGCCTTCTGAAACATACAAGCTCAGGAAAATAGAGAGACTTATCAATCGAAAAATAACACGCCTGGATATACCTGAAAAAATAGGCCATCCCCCGGCAGGACCTTCCGGCAGAATACAAGCAAAACCCGGAAGATCAAGGTACCATAAACATCGAAAAGGCGGATCCTCCAAGAGAAAATAATCCATATCTTTAGCATGATTGAATTAAAATCATGATATTTAATACGAATTTATAACCCTGATGATCATCGTTGGAAACTGTATTTGCATTTAACTAATCCTGAACACCATGAAATTTTCCTTATGTGTATCTCTGATCATGTTCACAACTATATCACTGGCAGGGGAGCCTCAGGATAGTACCCGGTCCCGTCTTAAAACAGATGCAACCATAAGCTTAAACAGTAACGGGATTTCCACTATACCGGCATTTTCTCTGGATAAACCTGCTGTAATAGCATCATTATCTCTTAAAAAAAGCAGGTTCAGTTATGATCCTATGCTTGCCTACGGGCTTGACCGCAGACCCTGGTTTATTGATAACTGGTTGCATTACAAAATTATAGACAGACCATCATTTGAACTTTTATCCGGAATCAACATAAGCATGTATTTCAGCAACACAGGAATTGGTGATGACATAATCCTTAAAGGCGAAAGATATTTTGCACTTTCTGCCAGAGCTGCCTGGAAAATATCCGAAGGTAACGCAATATCTTTCTCTTACTGGAACGACCGTGGACAGGACAGGGGAACACTTAAGGGACATTACCTTAACCTTACCGGGGAAATGAATGATATAAGTATCGGAAAACATTTCCTGTTAGGATGGAATGCACAACTATTTTATATTGACTATAATGGAAATAACGACGGCCTGTTTATATCACCATCCATATCATCATCATACCCTGGATTACCATTTTCAATATTCTGGCAGGCAACCCAGCCCATATCGACCAATATCCTGCCTTCCCCTGTTTTCAAATGGAATATAGGTATTGTTTATGTACTTTGATCCTTCGGAAATAATATTTCAGATGCCGGAAACATTTTTGGAACAATAAAATACTTCTTACATAATGATTCCGTCTGTTACTTCAGGTATTGCATCCGGCCGGCCGGTTCAAAAAAATATTAAACAAAATATCATATTACGGGAATTTTGCGAATAAATTTTATCAAATTTACGGTCGTTCAACTTTTAATAAAATCATCATGGAATTTGTGAAAAGAGATCATAGAATTATGACACCAAGATTACTTATGGTGTCCCTGCTGCTTTTTTTAGTATCACTTACTTCTTTTCCTCAACGAGGAAATATTAACTGGTCTGATGATGGTAATTCATATTACCGGGTAGAAAACAATGAACTGGTAAAATATACCCTGCCCGACCGGAAGAAAGAGGTTGTCATATCACGTGCCCGGCTCACTCCCCGTGACAGCATTAATCCTTTGAGAATAAGCTATTACAAGTTCACTGATGATATGAGTAAATTTCTGGTATTCACAAACACTAAAAAAGTCTGGCGCCTGCATACGAAAGGAGACTACTGGGTTCTTAACATGAAGACAGGCAAACTGGTCCGGATTGGTAAAAGCCTGCCTGAGTCTTCTCTTATGTTTGCTAAATTTTCACCTGATGGAAAATCAGTGGCTTATGTAAGCAATGAAAATATTTATGTTGAAGACCTGGCAACTTCAAAAATAACTCCCCTGACAACAGATGGAACCGTTACTTTGATTAATGGTACGTTTGACTGGGTTTATGAGGAAGAATTCTTTTGCCGGGATGGTTTCAGATGGAGTCCCGACAGCAAATCAATAGCTTACTGGCAGCTTGATGCTAGTAAGATCAGAAAATTCTATATGATAAATAATACGGATTCCATTTATTCAAGGATCATTCCCCTGGAATACCCGGTAGCCGGACAAAATCCATCCTCCTGCAGGGTTGGAGTGGTAAACCTGTCAACAAGGCAGACTACCTGGATGGATATCCCCGGGGATCCTGTTCAGCATTATATAGTTAGAATGGAATTCATCCCTAATACGGGAAATCTTCTGATACAACAATTAAACAGGAAACAGAATGACAGCAGGCTCTACATTGCCAATGCCTCAACGGGGAAACCAGAAATGATACAGGAAGAGACTGATAATGCATGGATTGATATATTTCAGCCGGGGAATCCTTATTCAATAGAATTCACAAATAATTTCATTTGGATGAATAATGGTAAATGTATACTCTGGACCTCGGAGAAAGACGGTTGGAGACACATGTACGAGATCTCCCTGGACGGAAAGCCGGAAAAGCTTATTACCTTAGGGGCTTTCGATGTAATCGATTTTGATTATCTTGATCTGAAAAAAGGTTATCTTTATTATATTGCTTCGCCTGATAATGCAACTCAGCAGTATCTTTTCCGCACTAAGCTTAATGGCAGAGGAAATAATGAATTGCTGACACCTGAGGTCCTTAAAGGTACGAATGGATATTCTGTTTCACCCAACGGTAAATATGCTTTTCACACTTTCTCAAATGTGTCAACACGTCCTTCCTCGGAATTTATTACACTTCCCGGTTGTAAGCCAATAGATAAAAAAGATGATATTATAGCAAGGCTGGACTCTTTGAAAGTAAACTCATCGACCGAATTATTTACAATTACCACCCAGGACAGTGTAAAGATGGATGGATGGATGGTCAAACCCGATAATTTTGATCCTTCAAAAAAATATCCTGTTGTGTTCTATGTCTACACCGAACCTGCAGCCACTACAGTTACCGACAGATACGGCGTGGGCTTTAACAGGCTCTACAGGGGCAATATGGCGAAAGATGGTTATATCTATATATCGCTTGATAACAGGGGTACGCCGGCTCCCAAAGGCAGAGCATGGAGAAAAGCAATTTACAAGAAAATAGGTAAGATCAATATACATGACCAGGCAATGGCCGCCAGGGAGATACTAAAATGGAATTTTATTGATACAAGCCGGGTGGCAGTATGGGGCTGGAGCGGCGGAGGCTCTGCAACCCTTAATCTTATGTTCCAGTACCCTGATATCTATAAAACAGGTATTGCAATTGCTGCGGTCGCAAATGAGCTTACCTATGATGATATATACCAGGAACGTTATATGGGACTGCCACAGGAAGATATGGATGATTATGTGACAGGTTCACCAATATACTATGCGGGGAACCTTAAAGGAAACCTGTTATATATTCATGGGACCGGTGATGATAATGTACACTACCAGAATGCTGAAATGCTTATCAATGCACTTGTAAAATACAACAAGCAATTTCAGTTTATGGCATATCCAAACCGCACTCACAGCATTTCGGAAGGCCAGGGAACAACACTTCACCTGACGACATTATATACTAATTACTTAAGAGCTCATTGTCCCCCGGGTGCAAAATGACAAAATATTTTGTTATTTAGATGCGAAGACATGCAGTAATAAATCCGGAAAGGGTTCTTCGTATAGAACATTTCATACAGGATTCAGTTCCGTACAGGGCAGTAATTCTTTATACATCAGAAAAATAATTTCTCTGTATCATTGACTCGTTTCTTCCAGTTTATTATCTTGTATGAACAATTGAAGTAAAAACAATTTTTATTCCAATAATCCTTTAATCACATGAAAAACCGGAGGAAAACCAATGAAAACAAAGAAAACCATCAGCCGTCGTCATTTTGTTACAACATCACTTGCTGCTACAGCAGGGCTTGCAGCAGGATTAAATACATTTGCAATGGGAACACAGAAAAAGAAATCTGACATTAAGGTTGGACTATACAGTATAACATTCCTTGGAGTCTGGTATCGCGGAAAAGCTATGCCACTTGAAGATATGATCAGGAACGCAAGAGGGTATGGTTTTTCCGGTGTCGAGATTGACGGGAAGAGACCTCATGGAAATCCCCTTGACTGGCCATCATCAAAGTGCAGAGAACTAAAGCGAATAGCAGACGGAGAAGGGATCGATATATATGGCGTAGCAGCCAATAATGATTTCAGCAGTCCGATGCCGGAGTTCAGAGAAAGCCAGATAGCATATGTTAAAGATCTTATCAGGATGACATCTGATCTTGGGGCGAGGACGTTAAGGATCTTCCTCGGATGGCCCGGGGTCACGCTTAACCCGCAGCTTGCCTCCTATGATTTTGCAAGAAATCTATGGGACCATACACATTCAAAATTCAGCGAGGAAGAAACATGGAACTGGTGTCGAAGCGGTGTTGCTGAATGTGCGAAATATGCTGCAGATGCAGGTGTTATCCTTGCACTTCAGAATCACAAACCTGTTATTAAGGATTACAGGGATGTCCTGAGAATGGTTAGTGAGGTTGACTCTCCTGCGCTTAAGGTTTCACTTGATGTTCCGATAATGGACGATAAGAGTCGGGAGAATATCCGTAAAGCTGCAATGACAACCGGCGATCTTCAGGTTCTTTCTCATTTTGGAGGCGAGTATGAAAGAGGGGCAGATGGCAAGGTGAAAGGAGAAGACTTTTACCGGGATTTTATCAGTGCAATGCATGAAATAGGCTACAACGGTTACATGAGCTATGAACTATGCCATCCTTTGCCTGTAGTAAACGGACAGACTGTAGGAATAGATTATGCTGAGAAAAATGCAAGGCTTGCCGCTGAATTCATGAACGGAATCATTAAGGAAACCGCTTAATGCTTGAATGGGAATAATTCTTATTTTAGCCTGTTGAATTTACTACAAACGACAGGCCATGGAGCTCACAGATAAAATTCATCTCTTAAAGATTGATTTTGATATTGTGGCAGGTCCGGGAAAAATTATTCCCGGATTTGTCAATGTGATCATAATTTTTGGTAAAAATCACTCTGATAGACACAGGAGTTAAAGGCTCTGATAAGAGAATTGCCGGGTATATTGAAAACAAAAACAGGCGTTTATCGGAGTTGGAAACAATTATATTATCGCATTCTCATCCGGACCACATAGGATCCGCTTCGATGTTAAAGAGAAAAACAGGGTGTAAGGTAATGGCTCATAAAAATGAAATCTCACGGACAAGAGATCCGGAACTTCAGAACAGGGAAAGACCTGTCCCAGGGTTTTTCAACCTGGTTGATGAACCGGTGGAGCCTGACGGACTACTTGCCAATGGAGCCATATTAAAGGCTGACGATAGTATTACCATTGAAATTATTCATTCCCCGGGACATTCACCAGGATCATTAAACCTGCTTTTCAGGGAAAACCGTACATCTGGCAAACGCGCAAAAGACTTAAATAGTTATATATGAACAAATTATTAATATATGTTTTACTTATAATAAATAGCCTGGCTGCCTACTGCCAGATTGATGTGCAAGCTGATTCGGCAAAACGATCTGGCAATCCCGTTTTTCCTGGGTGGTATGCTGATCCTGAGGGTATAATTTATGGTAATGAATACTGGATATACCCGACCTATTCAGATGATTATCAAAAACCTGACAGGTCTCAGTATTTTACTGAGGAACAAACGGAAGCACGAAAGAAAGCGATCAATCCGGAATACCTGTTGCAGACGTTTTTTAACGCGTTTTCTTCAAAGGATCTAGTGAACTGGGAAATGCACTCACATATACTTGATATTAAGGATGTTAAATGGGCTGCTTACGCAATGTGGGCGCCATCGGTAATTCATGCAAATAATAAATATTACCTTTTTTTCGCCGCCAATGATATTCAAAACGACCAGGAATACGGTGGAATAGGAGTGGCCTGGAGTGATAATCCGGGCGGACCTTACAGGGATGCTCTCGGACATCCACTGATAGATAAGTTCCATAACGGAGCACAGCCCATAGACCAGTTTGTTTTTCGTGACTCTGACGGTAGCTGTTACCTGATCTACGGGGGCTGGAGACATTGCAATATAGTGAGACTGAGCAAGGATCTGCTGCATGTACTGCCCTTTGACAAAGACACCTTCTTTAAAGAGATAACTCCTGAAAACTATGTTGAAGGACCATTTATGTTTAAAAGGAATGACAAATATTACCTGATGTGGTCGGAGGGGGGGTGGCAGGGTCCTGATTACAGTGTCGCTTATGCTATTGGTGATTCTCCCGGAGGGCCGTTTAAGAGAATTGGCAAGATACTGAAACAGGACCCTGAAATAGCCACTGGTGCTGGCCATCATTCGGTTATTAATATTCCTGGTACCGACGACTGGTATATAATATACCACAGAAGACCCCTGGGAACTACCAATGGCAATCACAGGGAGACATGCATTGACAGGATGTACTTTGATGATGAGGGATTTATTAAGCCTGTAGTCATCACTTTTACCGGAGTGAAAAAACGTGTCCTTGGAAAATGATATACAGCCATTGAACGGTTATTTTTACCTATATATTAAATATTTATGTATATTAATCATTATTATATATTAAATAATTCTATATATTAATTTATTTCTCCTGTATGAAAAAACTAATCCTTATTTTAACCGGTGTCTTTCTTACGATGGGACTGACAGCACAGAATCAAAAGAACCTGGCACAGCTGCTTGGTTATCCTGCCGATGCCAAATTACTGATCATACACGCTGATGATATGGGCCTGTCCCAGTCAGTAAACGAAGCATGTATTAAGGCTTTTGGAAACAATTCCATAACATCCGGAAGTATAATGATGCCATGTCCGTGGGCTTTTGATATGGCTCTCTGGGCAAAGGATCACCAGGGTCTTGATGTAGGGATACACCTAACACTCACGGCTGAATGGGATCATTACAAATGGGGCGGAGTTTCATCGTCTGACCAGGTTTCCAGTCTGCTTGACAGTAACGGATATTTTTATCCTACGGTAGAGGCTCTTGGAAAAGCCGCAAAACCCGAAGAAGCAGCAAAAGAACTCAGGGCACAGATCGACAGGGCAATATCGTTCGGTGTTAATCCAACACATATTGATACCCATATGGGGAGTGTAATGGCAACACCTGAACTGGTAAAGATTTACCTTTCGCTGGCTGATGAATATCACCTTCCTGTTCTGTTCCCACGTGCCTACCTGGGTATGCTGCCTCCGGATATAGCTAAGGCGTTCAGCTCAAAAGTGTATCTAATCGACAACCTTTTCATGCTTGAACCGGCCATGGTAAAAGGCAGGTGGATCGATCCCTATATAAAGGCCGTCGAAGCTATGAAACCCGGCCTGAATGATATGATAGTACATATAGCCTACGATAATGACGAAATGAAAGCCATAACGGAAGGCCATGATGATTATGGAGCAAAATGGCGTCAGAATGACCTGGAAATGATACAAAGCAAGGAGTTTAAGGATCTTCTGAAAAAGAACGGAATTGTACTTATTACCTGGAAGCAGGTTAGGGATGTGATGAACAATGGATCAAAATAGAGTTTGTACTTTCTAACATCTCGTAAAGCATGGAGTCTATTCATTGACCAATAACTTGTTATATAATCTATATTATGCGGTAAACAATTATTTGATTTTTCTGTTGTTTATAATGTAATTTTAACCTGAATGGCGAAGAAAGCCGGCAATATATTTGCAGTTATGATGCTCATTGTGCTGGGTATGCCTACTTTGGCGCACCTGGAACATCATCATGAAAATAATGACTATAGGGTAGGATCAAAAGATGTACCTGCATGGTTCAGGGAACACTGTGCAATTTGCAATCTGGAATTTTCGATATTTCTTGTAGAAGAAAAGGTTACAAGTGCTGTAACCAGTGAATTTGCCTCCTATTATTTTAATCCTTATTCAACAGTATTTTACCAGAATACATCTTGTTTTTCATTTAATCTCAGAGCGCCTCCTGATTTTACAAATAGCTGAAAGAAGACCTATTATCTAACTAATTATTTGTAAAAAGGACATGAAAAGAATTATTATGCTTTGCATAATGATAATGCTATATCATTATGCCAGTGCTCAAAATATAATTAAAGGTATAATTACCGATGAGAACAACCAGCCTCTGACAGGCGCCACTGTCTTTCTGCCTGAGACAGACAAAGGGACTGTTACAAATAAAAACGGGGCATATTTTCTTAATAATCTTCCGGACGGAAAAATAAAAATCGAATTCTCTTTTATTGGTTACGTAAACCGGATTGAAACAGTAATATTATCAGGAAAAGAAATTGACCTGAACGTATCACTTCAACCAACAATTGTAAAAACAGATGAAATTGTAATATCAGGTGGTTATAGTTCCACACAACATGAGAATGCGGTAAAAATCGATGCTCTTAAGCTCGATATGCTGGATATCAGGACAACTCCTAATTTTGTAGATATGCTCAGGAAAATACCCGGAGTAGATATGATATCAAAAGGCAGTGGTATATCAAAACCTGTTATAAGAGGACTCTCAATGAACGATATACTGGTGCTTAATAATGGTGTGCGATATGAAAATTACCAGTATTCGGATCATCACCCTATTGGTATTGATGAATTCGGGATAGAAGATGTTGAAGTAATTAAGGGTCCTGCCTCTTTGTTATATGGTTCCGACGCAATAGGAGGTGTTCTCAACTTCATCAGGGAAAAACCTGCACCCATCGGAACTGTAGAAGGAGATTATTCACTGAAGTTGTTCTCAAATACACTGGGAATAACAAATGACCTGGGAATAAAAGCCTCTTCAAAAAAGCTCTTCGCAGTGATCAGGGCCGGACAAAAAAGTGATGCTGATTTTCTGCAGGGAGGCGGGGCCTATGCTCCTAATTCACGGTTCAACGATTTCTCGTTAAAATCAAATTTTGGAGGTACAGGGAAATCAGGGACCTTCAATGTTTTCTACGATTACAACATTCAGAACCTCGGAATGACCGAGCCGGAAGCTATAGATATGATACAGGAAAGAGGACGACATACTGAACTATATTATGAACAGCTCAGAACTCAAATGCTCTCGTCACGGAATAAGCTTTACCTGGGGAAAATGAAGATGGATGTAAATGCATCATACCAGAATACCATGCTCACTCATTTTGGTGAGCCAGAACAATATGAAATACAAATGCAGCTAGGAACATTTACATATGAAACAAAACTGTACCTCCCTTCAGATCTGAAATCAGAATATATTATTGGTTTCCAGGGAATAAACCAGGTTAATAAAAATATGAATGATCGTCCGGTTAAACTCTTACCCAATGCTGTAATGAATAATTATTCAGCTTTCGTATTAATCCAGAGAACTTTCCTCAGTAAACTGAAGTTCCAGGCAGGTTTACGATATGATACAAGGATAATTACTTCGGACCCCCTGGGTTTGCCTGACTCTTCAGATTACCGTCCTTCGCTGACTAAAAATTATGGGAGCATGAGTGGGTCTGTCGGTATGACATATAATTTCACAAGCAAATTCCTTATAAGGGCAAATTTTGCTTCAGCCTACAGAACCCCCAACCTTGCCGAACTGACATCAAACGGGCAGCATGAAACACGATACGAGATAGGAAATGAGAATCTTGTACCTGAGCTATCACATGAATATGACCTGAGCATGCATTATCACAAAGAAAATTTTACTTTCGATCTGGCAGGCTTTTATAATGTTATTAACAACTATATCTTCATAAGTCCCACGGGGACTTCAACACCGGGAGGTATACCTATTTACCGCTATTTACAAAGCAATTCAACATTAAAAGGAGGTGAGGCAGGAATCCATTATCATCCGGAAACAATGAAATGGCTTCATCTTCAGTCAACATTTGCAACAGTAGTAGGGAAAAGATCGGATGGATCTTATCTTCCATTTATACCTGCCCATAAACTTGAATTTGAAATACAGGCTTCAGGTCAGAAGCTTTTTGTTCTAAGCAAGCCATTTGTTTCAGCCAATTCTCACATTGCATTTGATCAGAACAAAGTTGCTCCGGATGAAACGGCAACACCTGGATATACCCTGTTTGACCTTGCTGCAGGTGGGGAGATAAGAATAAGACAACAGACCTTACAAATCAAATTTGGAATCTATAACATTTTCGACAAAAAATATGTTGATCACCTTTCAACATTAAAAGAGGTTGGGCTTTATGATCCAGGACGTAATATTACATTTTCAATTAAAATACCATTTAATATAGCAACTTACGATCCGGAAAGGCAACATTCAAAATGATTTAATTATTGAGACCGTCTCAAAAGTAAGAATTATTACCCACGAAGCACTGCTTCATCTCACTTGACACCTGCATCAGCAGCCTTGAATGAGAAAGCAGTATGCTTGTCAAAATAACTACGGTGTAAATTTAATATGGATGCATATTTATCTGTAAAACCTGAAATCTGCGATTTAACCTTTTCAATCAGTCTTCCTGAAAAAGATATCACCACTTATGGTCTCGAGTTTTATCATATCACCCCCCTTATTAAGCCTGTCAGCAATTCTGGTTGGAATACCTGAATGCCCCTTGCCTGTATTCAGAATATGATTAGTATAAATTGTTCCGGTTATTGTTGAAAAATCGATATCAACATTTTTTTCTCGAGGTTCAGTGAGATCGATATAGCCGCTTATGGTTTTTACTTTCATCCTGCCGGTATTGCCTGTAATAGTGATATCGGCATTAATTGTCTCAACAGTAAAGTATTTATTATCAGGCACCCATACATCCCAGTAAATATCTGCTTCGTTACAACAGTTACTTTTCCCTTTGAAATAATCCTTCTTAAAGCCTGCCTTCACTTCAACATTGCTGCCACTGTCGCTATAAGTGATCTTGTAGGCATCATTGTCCTTATTATTATTAATATTGACGGAGGATTTTACCAGAACTTCGTCTTTCGCCCATGTATGTATTTTAATAGAATCAGCTATCCGGATGTTGAGTTCCAAAACATCCTTGCCTTCGAAACTAATGGTCTTCTCTGTTTTCAACTGAGCCTTAGCCGGGATAAAGCACAGACATGTCATTATTATTAGAATGCTGGTTTTCATACTGTTAGGTATTTATTTGGAAAGTAAAAGAGGAGGGGGAATATTATTTCCCCTTCCTGAGGTAGATATTACCGCTTACTGTAACAATACTGAATTTGAATCCGCCACCGTTAAGTGGGAAATTAATAACATTTCCTCCAACCTTTTTAAGATTGTCCTTTGATGAAGAGAAATCAAAATCAGAGTAGAATGATCCTGTTACGGTCCGTAGTTCCAGATTTGTAGCTGTTTTCTGCGGTAATGTGATATCAATATCTCCGCTTATGGAGTTTACAGAAAACGGTTTCTCCGAGCTAATGGTTCCAAAAGTAACGTCTATGTTTCCACTGATTGTTGTCAGAACAAGAGGACCCGATACATTTTTCAGTAAGATGTCATGACAGCTTTTTATATCTATCTCATTTTTCATACCCGAGATACTTATATCATTCGATCTTTCGCATGTGCTTGTAATTTTCAGTGCAACGTTTTCCGGTACCTTAACACTGTAGCCTGTGTTCTTCGTGAAAGGAAGAAGACAGGTAACAGTAACCTGGTTATCATCTTTGGTGACTTCCAGCCCGATTCCGGTATTATCTGTACCTGCGGGATAAACTGCCTTCAATCCCCTGGCTTTATCCGGTGTGCTAAAACTCCCTGAATCGGCCGTAATTATGATTTCTGTGCCATTATATCCTTCCACAGGTAAACTTCCGTTGAAATCTTTGAGAACCAGCCTGCTGGTCTTACTGTTCTGTAAAG
>Ga0315535_1000072_pt1 | contig 59190 bp, 42 predicted proteins | sample SalMarSW160220MG_2_FD_203092 | JGI IMG/M metagenome (GOLD analysis project Ga0315535, IMG submission 203092) | Salt marsh sediment microbial communities from the Plum Island Ecosystem LTER, Massachusetts, United States - Salt Marsh Sediment SW1602-20 ... | reverse complement strand
AGAGGCCGTACCTTTCGATACAGCCTCTTATCTGTTTGCTTTTTGAGTGTTTTATTCAGGTAGCCCAAACGCAAAATAGAGTTCCCCCGGATAGTTTTCATAGATTCCCTGGATCAAAACGCCCCCTTTCTGTTGTTTCAGGAACTTGCGGATATCATTTACCGAAGTAACTTTTTCCTGGTTGATCCCGGTGATTATAAATCCTTCGGAGATGTCGGTCTGGTTTTTCAGAAGTCCGCTCTTCAGCTCTTTTACCCTCACTCCGCCTTCTATTCCAAGCTTCTTGGCAGTAGGTCTGTCAACATCCTCCAGTTCTGCCCCCAGAATGTCCAGGATGTCCATTTGTTCCTTGGATGCCAGCTTCTTTTTGCCATTTTGATCTGCAAGCATCACATGAAAAGTCATTTCCTTTCCATTCCGGTCCACTGCGACAGCAACCTCATCACCGGGTCTGTGCCTGCCTATCTGTTCCAACACGTCTGAAGATTGCAGAACCGGAGTATCATTTACGCCGGTGATCACATCCCCGGCCAGAATACCTGCTTCAGCAGCTGCTCCCTTTGCCATCACGCTGTCCACATAGGCGCCTTCACTCTTTTTCAATTTCTCATCCTTTAACAGGCTGCCATCTATGTTCCTGATCATAATTCCAAGGTAAGCCCTTTGAACAACACCGTAGTTTAATAAATCCTCGACAACCTTGTTAACGATGTTCGCAGGAATGGCAAACCCATAGCCTGTATAGGCACCGGTTGGGCTTGCAATGGCAGTGTTTATGCCAATCAGCTCGCCATTCAGGTTGACCAGGGCACCACCGCTGTTCCCCGGATTGATGGCTGCATCGGTCTGGATAAAGGCTTCAATGGCCGACTTGTCATCGATGATATTGATGTTCCTTCCTTTGGCACTGATAATGCCGGCCGTAACCGTCGAATTCAGGTTGAAGGGATTCCCGATGGCCATGACCCACTCTCCCACTTCCACCTGGTCCGAATTACCGATGGGTATATCCTCCAGATTGTCTTCCCGGATCTGCAAAAGAGCTATATCGGTTGAAGGATCAGCCCCTACCACTTTGGCCTTATAGGTTTCATTGTTATGCAGGGTAACCTCAATCTCATCTGCATTCTCAATCACATGGTTGTTGGTGACAATATACCCGTTTTTGCTGATGATGACACCCGAACCGGTTCCCATCTGGACAAAAGGTTCAGAACGCCCCCGCTGCTGCCCCTGTGGTTCCGGGGTACCCTGGAAAAATCTAAAAAAGTCATCCCCAAACATGTCCCCGAAGGGATTGCGCTGATTGTTATAAAACGGATTCGACGAAGGTTGTACCTTGTGGGCCGACCGAATGTGAACCACCGAATTCATCACCTCCTTAGAAACCCCTGTAAAATCAAGTGGAACATACTCCCCATTCTCTTTTACCGTGTATAAGGCATGGTGAACCGGCAAAACCTCTTGTTTTTGAAAAGACTTGGTTGAATCTCCATGGTTGAACCCAAGGAGAAAAAAGACCGCAATGGTCAGACCACTTCCTATGATGGAAGGGATCATCAGTTTTATGAACTTTTTCATTTTAATTTCCTCCATTTTTATTATTTATTAATTGCTATTTCTCCCCCATGGCCTGAATCCAAGAATGACCTTCAATATTTTTGAGTCAATAGCCTGACAGGATATGAGATGGTATATATAACCGGGCTTCAGTTTGACTTCCGAAAAACCGATGACCATAAGGTCCTCTTCAAAATCGCCATCGTTCTTCTGCTTAACCAGGTGCGTCCTGAATGGTTTGTTATAGGAGGACACCAAGGGTGCCTCCAGGATAACACTGTTTCCCTTCAGGAAAGCATTGATGTCCTGACTGTCCATTTGGTCAGTCTCTATGATCAGGACCAGTTGCTGCCTTTTACGGTCCCAAATAAAATTGGTATTCCTGATCCCAAGCGTATTCCCTGATTGCGAGAAATGGTGTCTTACTTTTTCGAAAGACAGGCTGGAAGTATAATGATTTCTGTACATGATACATTGATTTAAATAATAATTGATTGATCGATTCATTCCCGGACAAAGTGTCCCCTTATCTACCTGAATCCGGAGGGGGCAGATCAATTAAAAAAGGTACCGGATGAATAATTAAGCTCATTTCATTATTAACTTTTAGATCATTCATTCAAATAGACGCAAAACAGCAAGAATTTGGTTCATAACCTGTGTTAAGAATTCTTAATTCCACTGTTAAAGAATATTAAATCATGGTTAATTTAGATTCATGAAAAGCAATAAAATTGTCATTTCAGGAATTGGTTGTGCATTGATCGATCACATCTATAACAACATCTCGTTTGAAGATGATTCCTTCAAAAATTTCCTTTCAGTTAAAACCGGCGATGGTGGCCTGGTCCCGGGGAAGCTGGTTTTTAAGGAGGAGCTGGAAACATTTGCATCAGAACCATACCAGGAGATACTGGACCAGATCATTGAGGGGTGCAGTTCCATGGAATTTAACCTCGGAGGGCCCTCCCTGGTAGCCCTTATTCATGCTGTTCAAATACTTGATCCCAATGAATTTGATATCAATTTTTATGGGATCACCGGAAAAGATGAAGCTGCCAGCCAGATCATGAGCCTGATAAAAAAGACACCCCTTGATATTTCAAACTACAAGATGGAGGGAACGCTGAACACACCTTTTACCGATGTGTTTTCAGATCCTTTATATGATCACGGGCATGGGGAACGTACGTTTGTCAATAGCATTGGGGCTGCAGGGGAGTTAAGCCCGGCACATATCCCCGATGAATTTTTCACTGCCGATGTGGTTTGTTTCGGAGGCACAGCATTGGTTCCTCAAATTCATGATGACTTATCAAACTTGTTACGCCGGGGAAAGAAAAACGGAAACATCACCCTGGTCAACACGGTCTTTGATTTCCGGAATGAAAAAAGAAATCCGGACCGGCCCTGGCCACTGGTTGATCATGTTTCCGATTTTAAACTGATCGATGTTCTGATTCTCGATTGTGAAGAAGCCTTGCGGATCAGCGGGACAAAAGAGATGGATGAGGCAGCCCTTTTCTTTAAAGATGCCGGGGTTTCTGCTTTTTTGATTACCAATGGCAGTAAATACATCATCGGGTATTCCGATGGAGGGCTGTTTCATAAACAGGACATTGCAAAGTTTCCTGTTTCAGAAAGGGTCGTGAAGGAATTGAAAAACAATCCCCATCTGAAAGGGGATACCACCGGTTGTGGTGATAACTTTGCGGGTGGTTTCATCGCTTCACTGGCCCAACAGTTGAAATCGGAGAAAAAGAAACCGCTCAGTTTTATTGAAGCCATTTCATGGGCTGTAGCTTCAGGTGGATTTGCCTGTTTCCATGTGGGGGGTACTTACTATGAAGCATCCGGAGGGGAGAAACTAGCTAAAATCAAAGACTATCAGCAAGGGTATATCAATCAAACAGGCAATACGCTTCAATAATTCCGGCGAATATGATTCATTATCTTGGATTTTTCACAGATATTTAGGATGGTTTTTACCTTTTCAAGATCATGGCATACTTCAAAAGGAAAGTAATTGCTTATACAGGCCTGATTCTATCGGTGGTGTGGCTCATCTTTTACCTGAAGCAGGTTGATCTGACCCTGATCTACTACTGGCAGCAAACAGTACCCTTATCTTTGGCAGAATACATGTTGGTTCCGGGAGGCTTTTCCAACCTTCTGGCCATCAGGTTTAATGAATGGCTCACCTTTCCCTTCCGGGGCACAGTGGCAGTAATATTTCTGCTTGCTGTAACATATTGGCTCCTTCGCAGTTTATTTACCAATTACAGGGAAAACCCGTTTTACCATCCCCTTCTTCTGGCATCCATGGTTCCGTTGGTATTAACACTGGCCAGTTACAGGCTGCCCATGGGACTGACTTTCGGTTTTGTCACCGGACTGTTTATTTCCGTTATTCATACATTGTATACCCCCGGGAACCCTGTTGTGAAACTGGTCTATATCTTTGTTACCGGGATCATCACCTTCCTGCTGGCAGGTCCGGTTGGCCTGTTTGTATTCCTGCAGATCACATTTTATCTAAGCATCCGGAAAGGGAAATATGCCGGACTGATTGCCACCGTCATACCTTTGCTAACCCTCCCCTTTCTCTATCTGCTTTTCAATCCGGCCATTACGGCAAAGCAATCCCTTCTGGGAACACTTATCATTTCAAAATATGATGAAATCCCGGCCACCTATTTCATCTGCCTCTTTGTTCCCATGATGCTCATGATCTTATTTTTCGGGATCAACAGGCTGTTTTCAAAGGCGGGACCAAACAGGAGGTTGTTGTTTGAGGGTGTCAGTACCGCAGTGGTACTGGGCGGGCTGGTTGTCTCTTCAATTTTTGCGATTGACAATGAAGAAAGATCCATATTACAGATCGAGCAGGCCAGTTTCAATGATGACTGGCAGCGGGTGACGGAGCTTGCTGAGGCAAATCTGCTTAACAATAAACTTGTGCAATTCGAAATAAACAGGGCCCTTTATCACCAGGGAGTATTGTTGGAGGAGGCTTTCAGCTACCCGCAAATCTTCGGTGAGGAGAGCGTATTTATGGTACAGGTTTTTTCCGGACGCAACGGAATGCATGTGAGTGATTTTTATGCTGATCTTGGATTTGCAAATGAATCAAGGCACTGGGCCAATGAATCTAACATGGTCATGATGAGGCATCCCATCCTGCTAAAACAACTCATTCTTTCCTATCTCGCCATGGACATGAGGAATATGGCGGTAAAATACCTGGGTATACTCTCCGGATCCAAAGTTCACCGGGCGTGGTGTGTACAGACAATGGAATCCATTGAGGAAAATGATCTGGAAGCCATCCCTTTCTTTAAAGCATTTACAGACAACAATCCGTCGGATGATTTCTTCGCCAGTCCATCACACCCGGTTCAGGGATTACAATATTTCTACACGGTCAATCCCGACAACAGGGCAGCATTTGAGTTCCTGATGACCAGCTATATGCTCAAGCATCAACTGGGCCCGGTAATCAGTCATATCAAAGATTTCAAAAGATTCGGATACAGCCACCTGCCCAGGGTCATTGAAGAGGCAGTGATGATCTATTTAGACAAGACACATTCCCGAACCATGGATCTGAGCGGTTATCAAATCAGTCAGAAAACGACGGAGGAATTTAAAGATTTCAGCCGGTTGGTCACCAGCAGCAAAAGCCGGTCAGAAGCAAGGGCTCGTGTATCAAAATACAGAAAGACTTACTGGTACTATGTTATGTATGCCAGTCCCTATGCGCCAAAAAGCAAATAGCAGAAAATGAAAAAAACAGGATCGAATATATTCATACGATTGTTGCCCTTGCTTTATATCATGATTGCATGCAACAGCGTGCCCCCCGACCCTGCATTGACAGAGGAGCCTGTAAAGATTTTTCCCGATTACACTGCTGTGACAATCCCTCCCAACATTGCACCCATGAATTTTCAGATTGAGAATGACGGGCAGGCATACATGGCTGTTTTCTCCAACAGCAAAAAGGGCAGGGTGAAGGTGGAAAGCGGTTCGGGGAAGATTGTCATACCCGCAAAGGCCTGGAAAAAGCTTCTGGATGAGGACAGGAGTGGCATGCTGACCATTGACATCATGAGAAAAAGCGGAAAAGGTTCATGGGAGAGATTCAATCAGATCAAGAATCCTATTTCCATGAAGGAGATTGATCCCTATATCGCTTACCGGAAAATTCCACCTGCCAATATTGTGTGGAAGGAGATGGGCATTTTCCAGAGATCGCTGGAGAGTTTTAAGGTTTCCCCCATCGTCACAAACAATGTGACGGGAAATAATTGTATGAACTGTCATAGTTTTAATGCAGGGGATCCGGATCAAATGATGTTTCACATGCGTGCTTCTTATGGAGGTACTTTGGTGAAAAATCATGAAGAAATCATCCTGGTTGATACAAAGAGTGAGCATACCCGGAGTGCAGGTGCTTATCCTTCCTGGCATCCGGGTGGAAATCTGATTGCCTTCTCGGTAAATCTGATTAAACAGGGATTTCATGCACGCATGGGAAAGATCTCTTATGTCCACGATAACTATTCTGATATTGTGCTCTATGATGTAAACGACAACTCCATCACAAGGCCTGCAGCACTATCCACGAAGAACCTGGAGAATCTGCCCACATGGTCGCCCGACGGTAAAAAAATGTTCTACATAAGTGCCCCGGAAAACATCGATACAATGCCATATACTTCAGTGGTCTATAGCCTGATGAGCATTGAATTCAACGAGGAAGAAAGAAGCTTCAGGAAAAAAGATACAGTGATTGACAGTGACGATTTTGGTCAGAGCATCACATTTCCCAGGGTCTCCCCAGGAAATAAGCTGATCAGTTTTATTGGGGTTGACTACGGTTACTTTTCCATCAACAACAGAGAAGCTGATGTTTATCTCTATAACCGGGAAACCATGGAGATCATCAAACCTGATGTGAATTCCGTTGAGACAGAAAGCTATCCCTCCTGGTCCAGCAACGGATCATGGCTCATGTTCATCAGCAAACGGACCGATGGACTGTTGTCTCAGGTTTGGTTCAGCTATGTGGATGAAAAAGGAAAGGCAGGCAAACCCTTTGTGCTCCCACAGAAAGATCCCGCTTTTTATGATGACTATTTATACAATTATAACAGGCCCGAATTCATTACCGGCAAAGTTGATATTAGCCCCCGAAGGGTGCGATCCCTGGCAAAAGCAGGCAGCGTTGCCAGTACATTCAATGAAAAAGGAAGCGTGAGCCTTTCAACCGGGGCAACGGTAACATCAAATGAACCTGAAAGCCAGATGTACCGAAGCGATGAATGATCATTGACGGACAGAAGCCAGCGCCTCTATCTCAACCAGCAGGCTGTCACGGCAAACATCCGAGACCACATAGACGCCGGATATTCCTGGCCAGCGGCTTTCACATGTGCGCTTTACCAGCTGGTAATCTGAAGGATTTTTGATATATACCCTGAAGAAATTTATTTGCATTTGTCCGGCCAGAACCCTGTTTATTTTTGATAGTGTCTGCTCACTGATCAGCTTCTCCACATTATCGATGGTAATCCTGGTCTGCTCTGCCACATCATTTTCAGCAATGGTCTTCTCTTCTCGTATGGAGGCCGTTCCGGAAATGTAAACCTGAACAGATTGGGTATTGGATACAAGTTTTGCCCTGGCAAATTTGGGGGTGCACTTACAGAACCCCTCATACTCAGATTCCCCGATCAACACCTCTTCGGAATATTCGAACGCGGCCTTCTGAAGGGGATTTTCAACGGAGATAACATCCGGCCCTGACTGGGTGGTGGCGTAAAAACTGATGACCACTCCTCCTGCCATGGTGCCGATTCCGGTTGCAGCCGGATATCCGTTTACAAACTCAGATTTTGCATAATATTTGGAACGGACATTATTGAAAAGCTGGTAGTGCTGGTTTTCAGCATTTTCCTTCAACTCCACAGTTGTAATTCCTTCAATGTAATTCCATTGACGGAAGATATTCGAAAAGTCAAGTCCTTCTGATTGAAGGATGGCTTCCATGACACCAAACACCCAGTCCGAATCTTCCGCTATCTGATGTTTTTTCTTTCCGGTGCAAATTCCATTGGCAACCACCCACTTATCACCTCCCTTGCTTTCAATAACCAGGTAATTTGTTCCAGCCATGTTTTTGGGGGTTACCACAACACCTTCCATATCAGGAAGATAATGCATTTCAACGGATATCGTTGCTCCATTCGCAGGAGCCTGGGCAAGATAAGCTACGGGGATAACTTCTTTTATGGCGTCCGGCAGACAATCAGCCAGTAGTTTCTTTTGACCTTCAAAGGCCGGAACATCCGTGGCACTTAAAAAGAAATTGAGGGCAATAATATTTGAAATACCGCAACCTCCCTTTGAAATAAACTCATTCAGCTGTCTAATACAATCTGCAGCCTGTTCCTCAAGTGTACCAATCTCCTGAATTTCAAAGGCTACTATGGAAAGCTTCATCGGTGTCGAATCATGAATTTCGCACAAAGATATAATCTTTACCAATGATACAACATGCTATAAAGAACAAAAGCAATAAGTATTCCTAAACGTAAGGGTTGAAAATGTCTGCGAAAAAGGTTGGTTCAGTCAATATTCTATGGATTGTTGCGCTGTTTCTCATCATGATCAGTTGTGAATCTGCAGATCAGAGGGATCCGGTCCCTGATGAACCTGGTGAGCGGCCGGCCTTTCCTGATTTCATTACACCCAACAAAGTCTATTTTGATCTGCGCATTGCCGGAGATCACAACATCGACAGCAATTATTACCACCTTAAAATTTCCGGCGGGGCCGATCATCCTGCCGTGTTTTCACTGGAAGAATTAAGAAACCTGGAGATGGCTGAAAAAACCCTTACTGTTGAATGCATCGGGAATCCGGCCACCCTGATACAGAGCATGGACCAGGATAATGTATGGGTTTTCTGGGAAGCCGTTTTCACCCCCCTCTCCCCAGGCCCCCTTACCATTCGGGCAAAGGCCACAGGAGAGGATGGCAGGACCCAGCCCCGGGAAGATGAAAATTACCTGGATGGAACCAACGCATGGCCCAAAGTGACTGTTGTTGTGACAGATGGCAGCTAGGTGGATTTTGTTACTTTTGTTGCCTAAAATATATCCATATGCCAACCATTCATCTGGACAAATGTATCAAGTGCCTAAAATGTGTACATGATTGTCCGTCCGAAGCCATTGACATTGAACTGGGAACCATCAACGATTCATGCATCCACTGCGGACACTGTGTGGCCATTTGCCCGGAGTCCACTGTTTTCCCCGATGCAGGGGGTATTCAAAAACTACAGGTTTCCACTGTCACTCCTGCTGATTTTCAACAGCTATCTGCGGGTATCAGAACCTGCAGAAGCTATCTGGACAGGGAGGTGGATGATGACCTGTTACATTTGCTGATCGGCAATATGAAGCACTATCCTTCGGCCAGCAATGCGCGACCCGTTGAGATTACCGTTGTGAAGAGCCGGGAGGCTGTTCAAAGGCTCAATGATCAAACGGGGCTAAAACTGATCAGGGCGATTCGGTTCATTACATTACCTGTCCTGAAGCCAGTGATTGGGATCATGGCTCCAAAAATGAATGTATCCCGTCTGGTAAATTACAAGAAGCGGTTTATCACACGGCAAATCCCCGAATCCTCTCAGATCTGCCATCATGCTCCGGCGGTTATGTTATTTCATGCCCCGGAAGGGAAATACAGTCTGGCTGCAGATGACTCTAATATCTGGGCTACATATACCTCCCTGTATGCCAATACCCTTGGATTGGGAACCTGTTTCAATGGTTTCATCGTAAAGGCCATGGAGCGCAGCAAAGCATTGCGAAAAGAGTTTGGGATTCCTGACAATCACAGGGTCCATACAGCCTTGCTAATGGGCCATCCCAAAATGAAGTATACCAACCAGGCCGGACGGGACACGCCCAAAGCAAACTTCATTTGATATGCCCATGAAACTAATTTAGTTTTTACCTGGGACCGATATTTCTGCCCTTCATCACAATAACCGGTAAAAACCTTTTTGATGATGAAGAAAAAAATTACACCATTGTGTATGGGTGCCATGCTGATTTTATCACTATCAGCCAGATCCCAGAACGGATTATTCATTTCGGAGGTCACAGACCCGGCAGATGACTATTCCGGACGATTTATTGAACTCTACAACGCAGGACCTGAGGCTGTGGATTTCAGTTCCGTGACACTTTACCTGTCCCGCCAGAGCAACGGGGGAACCGGCTGGGGAGATCTGCAACTGGAAGGGACGGTAGCCGCAGGTCAAACATTTGTCATTGGTGGTTCTGCCTTTGCCGGCGTATTTGGATTTGTTCCAGACCAGGAAACCGGGATTCTCATTGGCAATGGGGATGATGCCTATTTCCTTTATATGGATGGTGATCATACAACAGGAACCCTGCATGACATCTATGGCGCCCTGGACACCGACGGGACCGGAGAGCCATGGGAGTATGAAGATTCCAGGGCCGTCAGGGTTCTGGGAGTCTCAGCTCCCAATCCGGTCTGGACAGCGTCAGAGTGGGAAATTGTCTCTGCCGGTGTGGCTGAATGTGATCCGGGAACGCACCATGGTTCCTCCGTGGTGGTCAGCCACGCCTCCCTTGCCATTATCAATGATACTGTGGGTCTGGGGCAGCCTGTGGAAATTTCCGTTTCAGTCAGTGGGATTACTGTGGCCGATCAGGTGATTTCCTACCAGTTTGATGTTCACTTTGATCATTTGGTATTGCAATATACAGGAAATGATATCACAGGAACCCTTGCCGATGGTGGGACGGTTGTGGTCAATACCAATGTGACAGGAAAATTATCTTTCAGCTATATGAACACGGCCCCCATGGTCGGGGCAGGTGAGATCCTGAAACTCAGGTTCAATTCACTGGCTCCGGATACCACTGAATTAACCCTGTCCAATGCCTATTTGAACAACAATCCCGTACAGGATATCACAAACGGGACAGTGTTTATCAAAAGTTTGCTCCCTCCCACTGCAATCATTACTTACGATGACACCCTGTACAGGTTTGCAGATACCCTGTTGCTGACCGCTACCTTCAGTCAGCCCATGGATCAGGCCCATGCGGTTCTGATCAGTTTCAGTGGTGCTGTTTCCCTGGCAAATGAAGTGATGACCCGTCAAAATGAAACGACCTATATATACAGGTACCGAATCCCAAAAACAGAAGGAGATGTGACCGTCAGGTTGAGCAATGGGAAAAATCTATGGGGCAACGAATTGGTTCCGGTACCCGAAGAGGGGGAAACTTTTTACGTCGTTAAGTTTTTCCCGGGCGATGTGGATGATGACGGGACGATCATGGCTTATGATGCGGCCCTTGCACTGCAACACTCCGTGGGTCTGGACCCATTGCCAGCCATCGACCCGTTGCCCTGGGAGCCCTGGCGGGACAGCACAGCCAATGTGGATGGTTCGGGGGGAATTACAGCCTATGATGCCGGAATGATCCTGCAGTACTCGGCAGGAATCATTACTGGTTTTTCTGCATCAGCCAGTAAGTCAGCTCCATATGCGGATGTGACTTTCCGGGTGGTAGAGGGTGACATTATATTTTACGCCCATGGTGAACTGGTTGGTTTAAATATCTTCACCACCAACGAGCAAGGGATGCTGGGTATACCGGTGGTCATGGGAGAAAATCTGGCTTCGGAGATTCCCGACGGATACCTGTCAGCATTCAACAACAATGGAAACTCTTTTCGCATCGGGCTTTGCACGGCTGTCCCCCCCGGAGAAGGGGTTGCAGTATTGAGAATTCCCTATTACCAGAGCGGACCAATCACCTTCCTGTTGTTGATAAATGGCAACGAAAGGGCTCTGACCCTGAACCTGGGAACAGGGATGGACGAATCCGGGATGGAGAATTTTTCAGTCTATCCCAATCCTGCCAGGGACCGGCTGGTTATACAAACCGGGGAATATGGTAAAATGGAAGGGTACAAGTTGAGAATAACCAACCAGCTGGGTGTCTCACTCCTGGATATACAGGTGGTGGAACCTCTGTGTGAGATAGACATTACAAACTGGTCGGGTACGGGTTTGTTTTATGTCCATTTGACCAATCCGGGGGGAGCGGTGGTCGCGACCCGAAAGGTAGTATTGTATTAGCCAATGGAGGGCCTTGTACGAAAGTGCAGGGCTCTTTTTGAGGATCTACCTGGATAATTGTACCACAGATTCGGCCGAAACAAGCCCCTCAGATTTTGCCTTTACCCTGATGGTCTCACCACTTTCACAGGAGCGCACGATGAGTTGACACCGGCCGCGGAATGTGTTTGTTGCGGGCGATTGAAAGCCATGCATACCGGTCGGATTTGCATTGCCTGCTGCCTGTATTTTGCACCTGCCAGCAATGCTAAATTTAACAAGGAGTTCAGCTGTAGGAACAAGGTTTCCCTCCTGATCCAGCACATCAATGTTGAAATAGGCCAGTTCCCCGGAACTGGCACGAACAGTCTCTTCTTCTGCAGTAATTCTTAACCGATAGGGTGTTCCTGTTGTTTTTAAACTCTTCCTGCATACCTCCTTTCCACCGTTCAATCCGATGGCCAGAAGCTCCCCTGCCTGGTAAGGCACCTGAAAGACAGCCGTTAACCTGGACTGTTCTGAAACCTGCCTGGTCCCGATGACCTGGCTGTTTAACTCCAGGCGCACCTGTTCGCAACGGGTATAAACAGACACCTGGAGCGGTACACCTTCATTACCATCCCAGTTCCAATGGGGCAACTCATCCGGCCAGCCCCAGTAACTGGAATGTTCATATTTTCCCTTAGGAACAGGTGCATGCACCAGAACTTCCAACTCACTCTGGCGCCAGACCACTTCACGATACAGAAATTGCGGTTTCTTATTTCCCATGATGTCAATATCACCACACCATGCGTTAAACCAGGGCCATCCGGGAAGCCCCATCCACGCTTCCTGATCACTATCACTGTACCTGGTCCGTCCAATGCCCGCTTCTCCGAAATAATCCATGCCGGTCCACACAAAATCCCCGATTATATAGGGATGCTTTTCTACCATGGACCAGTTGTCTAATGCCTCTTTGGGAGTGGATTCAGAACCGAACATGACCCGTTCCGGATGGTTTTTATGATCATCCTCATACCTGTCCCACCTGTAATTATAACCCTGTACATCCATGATTGCAAAAGCCGGAGCAGTGGCGCTCCAATCTCTTCCGGGATGATCCCAGAATTCACAAATGGCCTGGGTGGAAGGGCGGGAAGGATCCATCTCGTGGATTTTAGCCACCAGCATTTTTGCAATTTCAAGTCCCGAAGAATCAGCACGCTCATTGATCTCGTTGCCATAACTCCACATGATGACAGAGGGATGATTGCGGTCCCGCAACAACATCGCCTCCATGTCCCTCTCCCACCACCGGTCAAAATAGAGGTTGTAATCATCCTTGTTCTTGGGCCGCTGCCACTGATCAAACGCTTCATCAATCACCAGCATGCCCAGCTGATCGCATGCTTCAAGAAAGAAAGCGGAAGGTGGATTGTGGGATGTGCGAATGGCATTAAATCCATGTTCCTTCATGGTTCTTACCCTGCGAAACTCGGCTGTCTTGAACGCTACGGAACCCAGCATGCCGTTGTCGTGGTGCAAACATGCTCCTTTGAGCAGGAGGCGCTCTCCATTGATGAGAAAGCCTTTTTCAGGTGAAAATCCGATGCTTCGAACACCAAATTTCTCCACCCTGCAATCAAGCTCATTTCCATTTTCCAAAACCTGAATCCGGGCTGCATACAGCTCCGGACTTTCAGGAGACCACAGGTTCGGTGCATTGATCAACAATTTTTGATGAACAGTGCCCTTTTCGTTTTTATCCAATGTAATAGCCTTCTCAGCCATGGCCACCTGATCTCCCGAAACATCCGTTACATACACATTCACAGTAATTTCCTTCTCCTTTCCGGATGAATTAACCACTTCCGTTTGAATATCTACCAAAGCCCTTTCCAAAGATACTTCGGGTGTTGCGATGTAGTTCCCCCACACGGTCATATATACAGGGTTGGTTCTAATCAGTGTCACATTGCGGTAGATCCCCGATCCGCTGTACCACCGCGAATTGGCTCCCTCATTTTTTACCTCCACGGCGATCACATTCTCTTCGCCGGGAGCATGCAGGAATGGGGTCAGATCATATGAAAATGGGGTATAGCCATAGGGGTGATTTCCCAGATGATGCCCGTTAATCCACACATCGGAATTCATATATACCCCATCAAACAGAACCTGAATAACTTTCCCCTGATCCTCTTTTCCCAACTGAAAATGTTTGCGGTACCAGGCAGTACCCCCGACCACAAATCCGGTTGATGACCCGCCCACACTCTCCCTGGTAAACGGACCTATGGTTGAATCCTCCTTTTGAAACGGGAGGTCTTCGATGCTGTAATCATGGGGCAGATCAACACTCCGCCATCCCGAGTCATCAAAGTCCGGCAATCGGGCACCCTCAGCAACTCCCCTGTAAAACATCCATCCGCCATTAAAATGAGTTTCTCTGTTCATTTGTTCTTTCGGACTCATGCAACTGCCCAGCAGGACAATGCTAAGGATGTAAAAAAAATTCCTCATTACCGTTTATTTAATGTGGCTAAAATTGATTCTATTCCTGGAATCCCTGATATCAACTGCTGATCCGCCGGTCTCTGCCAATGAGAAAGTAGAGCAGTGAGCCCAGGAACGGCAGGAAAATGATGATCAGTACCCACACGATTTTATCATTTCCCCTGAATTCACTGGTCAGCACACTGACCAGGGCCAGAAGTGGCAATAGAATGATAAAAAGGATGATAAAAAGGGTCAGGAAAATTCCACCTCCGAAAAAGAACAGAATTGTCATGGGTCAGATAATTGGTGAAGGATATAAATCTATATAAATTCATTTGCCTTCGCAAATATCCCGACATGAATGCCATCAAATCCTTACACCTCCCATGTTGGCCAAGGGATAGTCCGGATGGTTTCATGGTTTAATATTGGGTGATTTTTCATATATTGGTTACATCTTTAAATCCTTGAATCATGACTTTACGACTCGACAATACCCGCCGGGAATTCCTGAGAAAGCTGATTGCCGGCACCTCCATGATGGGAATGGCTCCTGTGATAAGCAGCCTGCAATCCTGTGCAGGACCTGGTCAGAAAATTGGTCTTCCGCAAAGAACTTTTGGGGACACCGGTGAAAAAATAGGGATCTATAGCCTTGGAGCACAGGCCACGGTGGAACAGGTCGGTATGCAGACACAGGCTGTGGAAATCATCAACAGGTGCATCGACCTTGGCATCAACTACATTGACACATCGGCATGGTACGGTATGGACGGGACCAGCAGCGAGGGGGATCATCTCAGGGGAACCAGTGAAAGACATGTGGGAGAGGTGATGAAAACACGCCGCAATGAGGTGTTTCTGGCCACCAAAACCCATGACAGGAGTTATGACGGGGCCATGCGGCACCTGGAGAGTTCACTGAAGAACCTGCAGACCGACACCATTGACCTCTGGCAGATCCACAACATCAAAGGAGGCGGGAACGAGGATATCGACTATATCTTTTCCGATGAGGGTTGTTTGAAGGCATTGCAAAAAGCCAAAGATGAGAAGGTGGTCCGCTTCCTGGGCATCACGGGCCATGCAGATCCCGACCCCATGAAGCAACTGATCGAGCGTTATCATTTCGATACGGTACTGATGGCCCTGAATGCGGCTGACAAACACTACAACTCCTTTATCGAGAAGCTGATGCCCACAGCAGTAGAAAAGAACATGGGTATCATCGGCATGAAGATCCCTGCAAGGGACCGGATCTTCGATCATGGGGGGATCATCAGCATGAAAGAGGCCATGAGCTACACCATGTCACTTCCGGTAAGCACCATCATTGTTGGAATTGATAAGATTGCTGAACTGGAAGAGAACATTAAAATCGCACAGGAATTTGAACCCCTCACTGTGGATGAAATGCTGGCCATCGAAGACAAGGTGAAGCCCTATTACGAACACCTGATGTTTTACAAAGGATTGTCCGACTGGCCCGAGGTTTGGTCAGGCAACAACGTATAACCTTCTTGCTGTCCTCAGAGCACAGACCATGGAACAGCAGGTGACATCATCCTATCACGGATTCAGAATCTTCCTTATATCTTCTATTTTCTTTTTCCTGCTGGTCTTTCCATTTATGATCTACATGGGGATCCAAAGTCTGCCTGCAGTAGCCGAACGGGAGGGTCTTTTCAGAAACGATTCCACCGGGCTGACCAATTCTTCAAAGATTTTCTCGGATTCCATCAGCGAATTCACCCCGGAGAATTTTGACAGTCTGATAAACCAGGCCGTTGTGAAGGGTGAGAAATTAGCCGACACCATTGTGAAGAAACGTACCCCCGGCGGGATCATCTCTTTCCAGGATGACGGGGAAGAGGTCAACGCCTTCGATAAAAAAGGGCCCTTTTTGAAGTTTTTCAAATGGTTCTTCATGTTAACGCTGCTCAGTTACATTGCAGGATTAATGTATAACATCCGGTTTAAGATATTCTTCAAAAGAAAGCAGCGCAAACAGGAAATATCCGAAAAAATTCAATCTTTCTGCAAAAAACAGCTTCTTCACACTCCTCTGGTCAATGCCCTGATCATCACCCTGCCCAACCTGGTGCTCATCATCTTCTCCCTGGTCTATATCCTCTCCGGGCATGAGTACAGCACGGATACAGAAAGGGATCTGTTTGTCCAGTTCTTCTACCTCACACTGGCAGCCTCACTGCTGGAATTCCTGTTTGCCTTCTACTGGCAGAAACACAGGGTTCAGCTGAAATATATTGACTATGTTTATCCAGCCGAGGAACTGAGGACCCGTGTATTTCGGAGGAAGGGAGGCAAGATCAGACACCGCTATATCATTGCCAGTGTAATCACCACCCTGCTTCCACTCCTGATTGTTGCGGTATACCTGATCCTGAGCATGACTTCTGTGAAAGAGCTGGATCTTGACACGATCTCCAATGAACAAATTGATATCCTGATTGGTCCCTGGGGATCCCTGTTCCACCTTGATCAGGTTTCCTTTAACATGGAGAAATTAGGTTGGTTGTTCTATGTTAATGCCGGAGATTCCCTGTTGATGATTATCGGGATCTGTAACGGGATCCTGGTCACCTTCATCTACCTGTTGCTCCTGATTAAGTGGACAAGCCAGGACATAACCCGCCCGGTAAAGGAAATCCTGATGAACATGAGAAACACCAAGGGAGGTGCCATAGAGCAATACACCATCGTACGGACCAACGATGAGATCGGGGAACTGGCCGAAGGATACAATGAGATGACCAGCAAGATCCATGATCACATGGAGCATATTTTCACCATGAACCGTGACCTGGAACTTACCGTTGAAGAACGGACGCAGGAGGTGGTTATGCAGAAAGAAGAGATCGAAGCACAGAAGGAGGAGATCGAGGCTCAACTGGACCTGACCATGCTCCAGCGGGATACCATCTCAAACCAAAAGGAACAGATTCTGGACTCGATTCGCTATGCAGAGAAAATCCAGTCGGCCCTTCTTCCTCCCGACAGATACCTTGCCGAATCACTTACTGACCATTTCATCCTGTTCAAGCCCAGAGATATTGTCAGCGGTGATTATTACTGGACAACCTTCAAAGATGGCAAGCTTCTGATCGCTGTGGCTGATTGCACGGGACACGGTGTCCCGGGAGCATTCCTGAGCGTGCTAGGAATTTCCTCCATGAATGAGATCGTGAACAGGGAAGGGATATCCAAGGCCAGCCATATCCTGGAGCACCTTAGAAACTTTGTGATCCAAACTTTGCACCAGACCGGGGCCCGGGGCGAAGCACAGGACGGGATCGAAATCGCCCTGTGCATCATTGATACAAAGAAGCTTTCCCTGGAATTTGCGGGTGCAAACAGACCCCTTTACCTGGTCAGATCTGTCACCGGCAAAACGGGTGAAACCAAACCCGAACTGATTCATATCAGGGGGGACAGGATGCCGATCGGGATCTACCAGCAGGAGGCTGATCCATTTACCAACCATAGCCTGAAACTGAAGAAGGATGATACCATCTACCTCTTCTCAGATGGCTATACAGATCAGCTGGGGGGTGCTAAAAGAAAGACATTCCGTTCGGTACATTTCAGGGAACTGCTCATGCAAATCCAGGATAAGACCATGGACCAGCAGAAAAGGATTCTTCTTGAGAATCATGAATCATGGCGCGGAGAGGTGGAGCAGATTGATGATATTCTTGTGGTGGGAATCAGGTTGTAAGGATTTTCCCTCCTATATCTCTTCCTTCACATAATCAAATTTAATCCCGGACATCCTGGACATTTCCAGTCCTACTTCATACATGTCCTCATCATCCTCTTCATAATGCCATTTCACTCCGACATCAGTTCCGGATTCCTGAATGGAATGAAGGATCTTGAAGATATCCAGAATGTATTTGGCCGACGTGGAATTGAAGTACTCTAAATTAAATTTGAAAGTGCATGGACCGGTATCCCCGGCTGCAAACTGCTCCAGCCATTCCAGGATGGGTATATAAAAATTTCTTACGTTTTCAGGTCGTGATTCACCGGAAAACTCAAACAGTTTTTCCACGGGATCCAGAACAACGCCGGGGGAATTTAATGTGGGTTCAATGGTCAGTTTTTCCATGAGTTATCCGTTTAGGGTGATTTTCATCTCAAAAAAAGAATGGTCCGCATCCACGGGGGCGAAACTGTACTCAATATCTGAATCTGTACGCATAGCCATGGTGATCAGCCCCAGTCCCGCCCCGGTATCACTGGCGCTTGATTCTTTATTGATTACCTCTTCGTATAAAGATTTAAGTGCTTCAAAGTCCAGTTGATTTACCCTGTCGAGCTTAAATTTCAGGTCCCCTATATCGTCATTCAGAACCAGGTTGCCGACCCTGACATAGTATTGATCCTTCTGCTTCATCACAATGATCTTTGGAGTCCGGGATGAATTGCGGGATTTCCCTGGCAACTTGGCTCCATATTTGAAAATGTTATCGATGGATTCGACGAAGATCCCGTAAAGCCTTTTTTTTGACGGTTTATTCATCTTCTGGAATTCCTGGTTGTCCCTCAAAGTATTCAATAGTATTTCAATAGTCCCAAAGGTAATGGCACCTTCAAAATCTACCAGGGTTGCTGATTTCGACATTCCGTTTACAAAGAAAAGAAAAAAATAGTTACCTTAATCATCCATGAGCGAAGCCATATTAAAAGCCTTGATGCAATTGTTTGCATTGATCATCGACATAGACGAGGTCGATGAGATTTCTGACAGGGAAAGGGAGATTATCCGGGCTTTTCTCACGCGCCAGCTGAGCACTGAACTGGTGGATAAGTACCTGAAAGTATTCGATGAGTATCTGGCGCTCTATCACCAGGACAGGATCACAAAGGGCAGTCTAAGGGACAAAAAACGAACCTCCCTGACCGCAGTCAGAATTCTTGGGATCTGCCAAAAAATCAACGAGGAACTGGAACAGAAGCAGAAAATTTATGTTCTCATCCAGCTTATTGAATATATTGCTTACGGAATTGAGATCCGTGAGAAAGAGTTGGATTTTCTCAATACAGTTGCCTCTGCATTCAATATCCATGAGGAAGAGTATGAGAACATCCTCAGGTTTGTGGCCTATTCCCGTGAAGAGATCCCACAGAAAAGCAGGGTCCTGGTGATCAACAGTGAGGATACAGCGATCTACGAAGAGGTCCATCACATCAGAGACGAGAAGATGACCGGAGAGATCTCTTTTTTGAGCATTGAAAGTGTGAACACATTTGTCCTCAGGTACCATGGAAAAGAGGACCTGTATCTCAACGGGCAACATCTTCAGACGGGGACAACCACTACCTTCGAATACGGATCCTCCATCAGGGGTTCAAGCATTGACACCATCTACTATTCTGATGTGGCAGGGGTGTTTTCAAAGTCCTCCATTGCTTTCAGCCTCACCTTTGAGGCAAGAGGTGTGGAATTCAGGTTTCGAAACAGTAAGAACGGTATTCAGGAATTCAACCTGCAGGAAGAATCGGGAACGCTGGTTGGAATAATGGGAGGAAGCGGTGTAGGGAAATCCACCTTGTTGAATGTACTGAACGGCAACCTGAAACCCATGAGCGGTGAGATCCTGATCAACGGAATCAACATCCACGATGAAAAAGAGAAGGAGAAGCTGAACGGGGTCATTGGTTTTATCCCACAGGACGACCTGCTGATTGAGGACCTGACCGTATATCAAAACCTCTACTACAATGCACTACTCTGCCTGGACCGGTATGAGGATCAGCAGATCAGGGAAGTGGTGGACCGGGTGCTGGTGGACCTGGATCTGTATGAGATCCGGAACCTGAAGGTGGGAAAACCACTGAACAAAGTTATAAGCGGGGGCCAGCGGAAAAGGGTGAATATTGGTCTGGAGCTGATCAGGGAACCATCAGTCCTTTTCGTGGATGAACCCACCTCCGGACTGTCATCGGTGGACTCAGAAATGGTCATGACCCTGCTGAAAGAACAGGTCTACAAAGGCAAACTGGTGTTCGTAAACATCCACCAACCATCTTCTGACCTTTACAAGATGTTCGATAAGATCATCTTCATGGACAAGGGCGGTTACCAGATCTATTATGGCAATCCCTCCGAAGCCGTGGTCTACTTCAAGACCAAAAGCAAGCATGCCAATGCCAAGGAGGACCAGTGTCCCAGATGCGGGAACATTGATCCGGACCAGGTGATGCAGATCATCGAGGCAAAGATAGTCAATGAACACGGCAAACTCTCCAGGACCAGAAAAGTAAGCCCGAAAGAATGGTTTGCACGCTATAAGGAAGGCAAGCCACCGAACCCGGAAAAAAAGCAGGAAAAAGCGGAACTTCCCGAGAATTATTACAGCATCCCGGGGCTCCTGAAACAATTGAAGATATATTTCATCCGTGATCTCCTTTCAAAGCTGACCAACAAACAGTATGTCCTGATCAGTTTGTTGGAGGCGCCGCTACTGGCTGTGATCCTGGGTTATTTCACCAAGTACGCTAGCGGGGTTTCAGGGAATCCGGCAGCCTATGTTTTCAGAAACAATGAGAACCTCCCCGCCTTCCTGCTGATGAGCGTCATTGTTTTTTTGTTCCTTGGGCTGACCATCAGTTCGGAAGAGATCATCAAAGAGCGCAAGATACTTCAAAGAGAGTCCTTCCTGAACCTGAGCAGGGCCAGTTTTCTGAACTCAAAAATACTGATCATGTTCCTGATCTCGGCCATCCAGTCCATCTCTTATGTGCTGATCGCTAACTTCATTTTCGAAATCAGAGGAATGACATTTTCTTACTGGCTGATTCTCTTTAGCACATCCTGTTTTGCCAACCTCCTGGGCCTCAATATTTCGTCAGGACTCAATTCGGTGATCACCATCTATATCCTGGTGCCTTTTCTCCTGATCCCCCAGATTCTCTTTTGCGGTGTCCTTGTGAAGTTTGACAAGCTGCACCGATCCCTGACCAATTACCAGTATGTCCCTTTTATCGGTGACATGATGACCTCACGGTGGGCTTACGAGGCCCTGTCAGTGGAACAGTTTAAAAACAACCGGTACATGCGTGAGTTCTTCGACATTGAACAGGAGATCAGCAACAATGCCTACCTGGAATCCTTCCTGCTGCCTTCACTGGAATCAAGCATGGATGAAACCCTTCAGTATATGGCCTTGGGGAAAGAGAAAGAACAGGTAAAGCTGAACCTTCAGATGCTGGACCGTCAATTATCGTTTCTGGCAGACCAGTTTCCACAAGTTCCCGGGACCAGTCCGGAACAGATTGCAGTTAAGTCATTTAACGATTCTGTAGCCAGCGGAATCAAACAATATCTAGAGGCATTGAGACAGATTGCGCACAAGCAACGTGTCCATGCCAGTGAAGCAAGAAACATGAAGCAGAGACAGTTGACCGATCAACTGGGTGGGGTTGCATCGTATACCGCGTTCAGGGATGCCTATGAAAACGTTCAGCTTTCAGACATCCTGCTCAATAACAAGGCCCTGGACAAGATTGAACAGAAAGGTTCCTTATTGATCAGCAGGTACAATCCGGTTTATATGGAATCCCCGTCAAAGATTGGAAGGGCCCAACTCTATGCAGCACATAAAAGAATCGGGAACTGGAAAATCTCTACGCTCTGGTTCAATGTGATGGTAATCTGGTTTACCTGCCTGCTGCTTTACATGACGCTTTACTACGATACGCTCAGAAAAATCCTGGGATTTTTCGACCATGTAAACCTCGCCAGGCAATCCGGGAATGGTTGACGCGGACAATCCAATTTCAGCACCGGATCACCCGGCCCGCATGTGCCGCAGTTTGAACAGCCAGGTTCCCAGGAAAAAGTAAAGGATGGCAAGTACCAGAATGGCTGCCATTTCGGGAAGGATATCCCGGGCCTCCAGTCCCACTACCAGCACCTTGTTCAGAGCATCCACCGCCCAGGTAGGAGAGAGAAGATGGTTCAACATCACATCGAATTCCCCCACCGAAAAAAGCCTGCCTCCCGAAACCGGGAAGGCAGCTCCGGTGAAAAACATCAGCAGGAACAGGGGGAAGGTCCCGATGATGGCCACCTCCTTGATGGACCTGCACATGGCTGCCACAATGAGACTGAAGCTGATCATGGAGAGCGATGTGAGGAAAGCTATCAGGAACAGGATTCCCAGGGTGCCTGGAATCAAGGTATAACCCATCGCCAGCGCTGCCAGGAGGGCAACCACCAGAGAGACAAAGGCTATAATAATCTGTACCAGGGAGATCCCGCCCAGGAACTCCACAGAAGTAAGCCGTGAGATCTTCAGACGTTCCAGGGTCTTGGTTTCGGGCTCCCTTACAATGGCTGCAGAAGCTGAAAAGATAATCATGATGATGGAGAGAATCAGCAGTCCGGGCACATAAAGCTCAAATTCGGACCGGTCTCCCGAATGACCCAGTGTGGTTTCGGTCCAGGTCACGGGAAGCCGGATACCGGCAGCTTCCAAAATTAGGGCATTGGCCATTTCTTCCGTCCAGATGGCACCCACAATATACTGCAGGCTGGTCACATTCCCCGCCAGCTCCATCACCGCCGGTGCGGGTGGACTGAGCGTTTGGTCAGCATGTGTCATGATGGAACCGGAAAAGTCTTCCGGGATCACCATCAGGACATCTGCTTTACCCTTTTTTAGCTTGTCTATGGCGCTTTCCCTGTCCCTCCCCATTGAATAAACCAGGTTTGCAATTTCTTTATGAGCCACCGTTTGAAGGGTGTTGATCAGGGTGTCGCCCAGGTTTATCTTCTCGCCCGCATGGACTACTCCCTTGTCCCTGTTGACCAGGATCACCTCGTAGCTCACCTCACCCGGGTCCGACATAAGGAAATAGATACCGATAAACAGGGGGGCCATCACCACAATCATGATCAGTATCCAGTAGTCCCTCCACTGCTCCCTGACTCCCTTGATAAATACATAATACCACCTCATGACCGCAGGCTTTTGCCGGTTAATTGGATAAATACATCTTCCAGGGTATTCTCGCGCACTTTTAATTCCAACACAGTAACTTTTTCATACTCCAGAAGCTGATAAATTTCATGAATTCGCGGCACCAGGTCCATGGAGCGGACCACCAGGGTTTCATCTTCGCGGGTTACCGTAAAACCTCTCTCGGTCAGCCTCTTCTCTGCCACATGAAGTGCATCTCTTTCATCAGATTGTGTTTTCAGTTCCAGGATGTCCCCCTGGCCAATGGAGCGTTTCAGATTCCCCGGTGTATCCAGTTTCAGCAACTTCCCCGAATCGATGATGGCCACCCTGTGGGCAAGCCGGTCCGCTTCATCCATGTTGTGGGTGGTGATGATCACCGTCTTTGTCGCGGCTGTCTCTCTGATGAAATCCCTCACCAGGACCCTGCTCTGTGGATCCAGACCCGCTTCCGGTTCATCAAACACCAGGATCTCCGGATCGTGCATAAGGGCCAGGATCACATTCATCCGCCTTTTCATTCCTCCCGAAAGCGTGGCCGCCAGCTTATTCTTCTTCCCATCCAGACCCATGTGGGAAAGCAAGCTGGCTGCCCTTTTCCTGGCCACAGGTCCGGGCACGTTGTACATCCTGGCACTGAATACCAGCTGCTCGAAGCAGGTGAGCCTGCTCCAGAGGATGTTTTCCTGTGGACAGATGCCCACCCTGGAACGCACTTCCGCCCCCCATTCCTCCTCAATATCCTTTCCTCCCACCAGGACCTGGCCTGAAGTGGGCTTGAGGAGACCGCACATCATCCGGATGGAGGTGGTTTTACCGGCACCATTGGGTCCGAGCAATCCAAGAATCTCTCCCCGGCGGACCTCCAGTGAGAGATGATCCACCGCGGCGAGGTCCCCATAGGTTTTAACCAGGTCCCTGACCTCTAGGACAGAGGTAAGATTTGCTGCCGGGATTATCATAGTTCCACTCAAGTTCGGAAATTTTTATCTTTGCTGCAACGAACCTAAAAAGAGAAATCCCATGCCCAGAGTTTTTACCACGGTGGATATCACCCAGGAAGAGAAGGAAGTCCGGAAAGACTATTTTGACAGGCACACCCCCGTGTTGATTTGCGACCCCTTTGCAAAGGAAGGTGAGAAATTCAGGGTAAAGGTGAGGCTGGGGACCGAATACACCCATCCCGATGATCCCGACCACCACATCAAATACGTACAGTTGTGGAACCGGGAAACCTTCCTGGCAGAAGCACATTTTGCCCCTGGATCTATGGGAAACAAATCCGAACACGTGGAGGTGGATTTCTATATTGTACCCGGTCCGGTGAGCATGAACCTCTCGGCCATGTCGGTCTGCACCAAACACGGACTCTGGCAGAGTGAATCAAAAGAGGTAACCGTCAGGAAGGGCTGACCCTTTAAATTTACCATATACCGAGATTTTCAGCCCGCTTGCCGAAAATCCCGTGCATCTGTCCCCCGGGTGTCATTTCTTTATGATTTCAAACCACCAAAGCATGACACCTTCCACAGATTTGAACTACAGAGACAAATTCTCCAACAGCTTCAACCAGCTCTTTTACGATGCATGCAGAATCACCAGGTTTACTCCAACCGAATGCTTTTACTGGTTCAGAACATACCTGAGGCAGAAAAGAAAAGCCATTGCCAGGAGAAAAGCAGAATCTGAACAGCTCATTGTACCTCCCATCCTTATCTTCAGTTCCACAACCCGGTGCAACCTTCAGTGCAAGGGGTGTTATACCAGATCCAGGAACGAAAATCTGGATGAGCTCCCCATTGAAAAGGTATCTGACCTGTTCCGTGAAGCCTCCGAACTGGGGGTTGGTGTGATCATGATTGCAGGAGGAGAACCCCTGATGAAACCTGAGATTCTCTGGCTGGCTGCAAAACAGAAAGACATCATATTTCCTGTCTTCACAAATGGAATGTTGCTCAACCAGGGCAGCATCTCCTTTTTCAGGCATCACAGGAACCTGATACCCATTCTAAGCGTGGAAGGAGAAAGGAATAGAACAGACAGCCGGCGGGGAAAGGGGGTTTATGCCCGGCTGATCCAGAATATGGAGCGTTTTCATAGCATGCGACAGATGTATGGACTATCTTTCACCCTCACAAGTGAGAACTTCGAGGAAGTAACCCATCCTTTACTCATGCGCACCCATCACGATCTTGGTTGCAGGCTTTTTTTTATGGTGGACTATGTCCCTCAATCTGAAACGGATACAGACCTGTGTCTCAAAGATTCACAGAAAGCTGGACTCTCTGGCCGCATTGAAAGATTAAGAAAAACCGTTCCAGGATTGTTTATTTCACTTCCAGGTGACGAGGAGAAATATGGGGGATGCCTGGCAGGTGGACGGGGATTCGCGCACATCAGCGCCTCGGGAAGCCTTGAACCGTGTCCTTTTGCACCCTATTCTGATACTGATCTAAGCAACAGAGGCCTCAAAGAAGCGCTCGGCTCCCCCTTTATGAAAACCATCAGGGAGTCACATCATATGCTTGGAGAAGCAAAAGGGGGTTGCACACTATGGGAAAACAGGGATTGGGTTCGTTCCGAACTTGAATTATCCCTTGCTTCACCTGCCTAATTTTCCAGTTCTTCTGTCTCTTCAATTTCATCATAACCCGATGTCCCTATGAAGGAAACAAACGAGATTTTCCATTCCCCTTCAATCTTCTCCAGGAAGCGCACCTGGATGCTTTTGATCTCTGTCACATCATCGTCATAGGTAGAGGTCCATGTTTGATCACATACGACAAAGGCCGTGGTGGGATAGATCTTCATCCGCCAGTTGTACTTCTCAACTTTAATGTGAAGGTCCGGGCCCAGAATATCCTCAGTCTGATCGCCGCTCATGTGTTTTGAAACATTCTCCCACCCTTCCGCAAAAACGTAGTTGTCAGCGCCGGCAGTCAGCCTCATGTTCAGCGAATCATGCACATGGGTGGCATACATGGTCTCAAAATCACGTGCCAGGTAGGCGTCGGTTTCCGTGTTGATCACCTTGATGATGGCTTCCCTTTCTTTCTCCATATCAATGGCTTGCTCGCACCCGGAAAAGGCAAAGGTCAGGAGTACTGCAAGGGATGTGATGGTGTATTTCATTTCATATATTGTTTGGTGTATGGTTGGGTATATGCAAAATACAACATTGACCAGTTAAAGTCAATTTATTATTACATTTGCCTCTGTGAAACCACATCTAGTCATCGTGTTATTGCTGTTTGCATTTGGCATAAACTGTATGGCTTCCTCTACACACAATTCCATTCCCGAAAAGGGTGTGCTGGACCTGAGCGGAACCAAGTTCACGAGCAATAGTATTTACAACCTTAACGGCGAGTGGGAGTTCTACTGGGAAAAACTGCTTACACCTGCCAGTTACAAGGATGAAAAAATGAGCGGTTCCGGAATCATGGTAAGCGTACCCTCCTATTGGGAGAGCTACGAAGTGAATGGTGAAAAACTCACGGGAGAGGGATACGGCACCTATGCCCTGACCATCATTCTTCCCCAGGGTTACAGGTCAGGTCTCTGTATAGACATCCCCCTGTTCGATGTGGCCTATAATTTTTACCTGGACAACAAACTGGTGGGAAGAAACGGGAAAGTGGGAAGCACACGGGAAAAGGAAGAAGCCTGGTACGAACCTTCACGGTTTTGCTATGTTCCGGATACAGACACCTTACAGATCCTGATCCAAGTCTCCAATTTCCATCACAGGAGAGGGGGATTCTGGCAATCATTGCTGATAGGCGGCACCAAAGGGATCCTTGTTAAGGCTGAGCGCAGAAAAATATTCAACTACTCAACCATTGGCGTTCTGTTTTTTTTCACCATATTCTTTGTGATTTTCTGGACCTTTTCAAGGAAGGAAACCATCATGCTGCTTTTTGCGCTCACCACCCTGGGCATCCTGATCCGTTCTGTGGTCACCGGGCTCTATATTTCCAACAACTTTATCTATATTCCGTGGGCCTGGCAGATCCGGATGGAGTATTTCGGCACCTATCTGGCGAATTTAGCCGGAATGATCTTCCTGCACCGGATGTTTCCCAGGAATTACATGAAGCATGTGATCACGGGCAATACCATTCTCACAGCCCTAATGATGGTCTGCGTAGTCACAATTCCACCCCGGTTGTTTTCCTACACCATGCTCGTTTTTCAACCCCTGATCCTTCTGTTCCTTACCCATTACCTGCTGGTAAGCTTTTTCGGAATGCTCAGAGGAAAGATCACAGATGCCCTTTTCTTCATCTCACTGGGCCTGTTTATCTATGCGCTTACCAACGATATCCTGCTTGCCAATTCAGCCGGATCTGTGAGCAACACCTACCTGTCCCAGATCTCCTTCCAGGTGTTTATTTTTGCCATGTCAGTAATGATCATCATGCAATGGGTCAGCAATTACAATATAAGGGTCCAACTGGAATCCTCACTCCGGTTTAAGAACAAGGTCCTGTCGGTCATTGCCCATGACCTGAAAAACCCCATAGCCAGCATCGCTCAGTTCTCAGACCTGCTGGTCACGAAACCCGGGCTTGTGGGCAAACGCCAGATTCTCGATTCTCTGCAGGAGTCGTCACAGGCTGCTGTAGCCCTGCTGGACAATCTACTCTACTGGGGAAGGAGCCAGGCAGATGAATTGTCCGTATCATCTGAGGACCTGAAAATGGAAAGCCTCATTGCCGAAGTAATAGCACTTTTTACCCACATGGCTGCACAGAAAGAGGTGACCCTCCATTCCAGTGTCTTTCCGGGTACAACGGCATATGCAGACAAAGCCCTGATCAAAATTGTGATACGAAACCTGGTTTCCAACGCTATAAAATTTACCCCCGGAAAAGGAACTGTGACCATCCAGGTACAACCTGAAAAGAACGAGGTCCGTGTATCTGTGTCAGATACCGGTATTGGTATTAAACAGGAGATCCTGGAGCAGTTCAATAAAGCGGGCCAGCTAAAATCGACCATGGGGACAGACAAGGAGATCGGAACCGGGCTCGGGCTTCAACTGGTCAGCGACCTGGTTGAAAAAAGCGGAGGCAAACTGATTATTGACAGCAAGACAGGGAAGGGTTCCACTTTTACGTTTATACTTCCCGTAGGGAAACAACAGAAGAATAATGAGGATAATTAAGACCACTTCAATAGCGGAAAAAAGTATCAGGTTACTCCTGGTACGAAAAGGACAGGATCTGGTTGCACGGATTCCTGATAAGCATGAGCGAAGGTATGTGGAAGAGCGGTTTGGCGATGACAGGGATACAGCCCAGCTGAACCACCTGGATCACCACCTGTTTGTGAGGCGGCTTGCGGAAGAGAAGGTTCCTGCTAACCAGCTGCTGGAAGAAGCCAGGATCGCTGCCCATTCCATGCATCCGGCATTGAATGATCTGGGGATAACACGGCTTGATATCATCAATGGCGGAGTTACTCCGGAAGAGACCATTGCTTTTGCAGAGGGGCTGGCCCTGACCAGTTATCAGTTTCTGAAATACAAAACCGGCGAAAAGGAGGAGAAGTTTTCACTGGATGAGATCCATCTCTATGACGATGGCCTCACCGACGATCAGGTGCTGAAACTTGACAACCTGTTACGCGCCGTATATATTGCAAAGGACCTGGTCAATGAGCCCCTCTCCTATTTGTCAGCTGTTCAGTTATCAGCAGAGTTTGAAAAGATGGGGAAGGAGGCTGGCTTTTCGGTGGAAGTATTCAACAAAAAAAAGATCGAATCCCTGAAGATGGGTGGACTTCTTGCTGTCAACAAGGGAAGTGTGGATCCACCCACATTCTCCATCATGACCTACCATCCTCAAGGGGCTGTGAACAAGAATCCCATTGTTCTGGTGGGCAAGGGAGTGGTATATGATACAGGTGGACTCAGCCTGAAACCCACCCTTGATTCAATGGATTACATGAAATGCGACATGGGCGGGGCAGCAGCAGTTGCCGGGGCGCTGTATGCGGCCGCAAAAAACAATCTTCCACTCTGGATTATCGGGCTGGTACCAGCCACCGACAACAGGCCCGATGGTAATGCATATGTTCCGGGGGACGTGGTGACCATGTATGACGGAACCTCCGTAGAGGTACTCAACACGGATGCCGAGGGAAGAATGATCCTGGCCGATGCCCTCAGTTATGCAAAACAGTATGACCCGGAGGTAGTCATAGAACTATCCACACTCACAGGAGCTGCCCAAATGGCTATTGACAAATATGGAATTGTGGGCATGGGCAATGCAGGTCGTGAAATCATGGACAACCTGAAGATATGTGGCGAAGCCACCTCGGAACGGATCGCGGAATTCCCGTTCTGGGACGAATATAAAGAACATCTTAAATCTGACATTGCCGACCTGAAAAACATTGGCGGCAAGTATGCAGGAGCCATCACCGCAGGAAAATTCCTGGAACACTTCACCGATTATCCTTATATCCACCTGGACATTGCCGGACCATCCTTCAACAAAATCCCTTTCAACTATCGTGGAAAAGGAGGCAGTGGCGTAGGGGTCAGGATCCTGTACAATTATCTTCTCAACCGTTCAATGTAAGAACCGTACTGATGCAACAGAAAATCAAAATCGGAATATCCCATGGGGATGTCAATGGGATCAGTTACGAAGTGATCATCAAGACCCTGATGGATACCAGGATCAGTGAAATATGTATCCCGGTAATATTCGGTTCTTCTAAGGTGGTGGGATATCACAGGAAAGCCCTTGAAATTGAAAATTTCGTGCCCATCAGTATTCATTCTCCCTCAGAAGCACTGGGGAACAAAGTTTATGTAGTGAACTGCGTGGATGATAACATCAGGGTTGAACTTGGAAAAAACACGGAAGCCGCTGGGATCTCCTCCTATGCAGCTTTGAAAGCCGCCACCGATGCACTTGAACAGGGAACCATTGATGCACTTGTAACCGGCCCGGTAAACAAACAGAATATTCAGCACGCCGAATTCCGCTACAACGGGCATACTGAATATCTTCAGGCACGTTTCAAAGCTGATGAAGTGATGATGCTGTTGGTGAGCGACCTGATGAAGGTAGGGCTTGTTACAGGTCATGTTCCCATCGCTCAACTCAGCTCCTATATTACCACCGGGCTGATTGTTGATAAGCTGAAGATCTTAGCCAGGTCTCTGCTGGTGGATTTCGGGATCAGGAATCCGCGAATTGCGGTTCTGGGGCTTAATCCCCATGCTGGCGACAACGGATTGCTGGGCAAAGAGGAACAGGAAGTGCTCATTCCTGCAATTGAACAGGCCAGGAATATGAAAATAATGGCATTCGGACCCATGCCGGCTGACGGATTTTTCGGTGCAGGGCGCTACAAACAGTTCGATGCAATACTTGCCATGTATCATGATCAGGGGCTGGCTCCCTTCAAGGCCCTGAACATGGAGAACGGGGTGAATTTTACCGCCGGGCTTCCGGTGGTCAGGACCAGTCCTGCCCATGGAACTGCATTTGAACTGGCAGGAAAAAACGAGGCTTCTCCCACGTCATTCAGGAATGCCATTTACATGGCCATTGATGTAGTCAGGAACAGGAAAACCTACATAGAGATCTCCAAAGATCCGCTGCCCGTGGGCAGAACACCCGACAGCGGCAAAGATGAATCGCCCGATGACCTGGAGTCATCCGAAAACAACAGTTAGCATGCAGGTGCTTGTCTTCAGGAGATGGTCTAATAAAAAATGGGCCATCCTGGCCAGTTTTCACAAGGTGATCATCATCGGTACCCTCTGCTTCAGTAACCAGATCCTTGGGCAGGAGGCGGTGGAGGGACACAAGGATACGCTCCGCTCAGGGATCATGGTGGAACTGGAGGAGGTAGAGGCCTCCGGGGAGTGGCCCGCCGACCTGGAGGATGCTTCGCTGAAACCGGTGATCCTGGTTACATCTACCGATATCAGTTCCTCGGCAGCCACCTCACATGAGGACATGCTGGAATACCTTCCCCAGGTGGATATTCGTCAGAGGGGGAGGCACGGAATCCAGGCCGATCTCTCCATACAAGGAAGCTCTTTCGATCAGTCCATGGTTCTTCTCAACGGCATCAACATGTCCGATCCACAAACCGGTCATTTCCAGCTAAATCTGCCTCTGGATCTCTATTCCATCCACCACATGGAGGTGATCACCGGTTCTGCAACACGCCGATTGGGGGCCAATGCCTTTGCCGGAGCAGTCAATGTGGTCACCAGGCCCGGGGATTCCACTTTTTTCAATGCAGGGTTCCGTGTGGGACAACACAAGCTTTACAATGCGAACCTGAAGGGCAACCTGGGCGGAAAATATATCTCCACCCTGGTCAGCCTCAATACATCGGGAAGCAACGGGTACAGGGAAAACACAGATTTTAAAACCACCCGGGCTTTCATCCACACCGCCGCCGGGAGGGGCAAACTGAAAACCCAGGTGATGGCAGGGATGAATACCAGGGCATTCGGAGCCAACTCCTTCTATTCCCCCCTGTTTATCCAACAGTATGAAGAGACAACCACCGGTCTGGCCGCACTGAAAATGGACCTCAGTGAATCCCGCTCCCAATGGGCCCTCAATGCCTACCTGAAAGTAAACCGGGATCATTTCCTGCTGGACCGCAGTAAGCCCACTTTTTATGTGAATGACCACCTCACTAGGGTTACAGGGACTGACCTGAGCGGAGCGTTTTCAACTGTGGCTGGTATTACCCAGACCGGTCTGCATTACAGGGGGGAACAGATCAGCAGCACCTCCCTGGGCGAACCTTTTGATCCGGACGAGACAGTCCGCTTCAATGACACCATTACCTTTACCCACGGGCATCAGCGGAACCAGTTTAACTGGAATCTGAACCACACTTATGAAAGGGGAAGGTTTTCCCTGTCAGGCGGTTTCATGGTACACATGAATTCGGACCTGGATTACCGGCCGGGGATCTTCCCGGGAATGGATATCCGCATGCGTCTCCCGGCATCATTCAGGATCTTTTCCTCGCTGAACCAATCCATGCGCCTGCCCACCTTTACGGATCTTTATTACCAGGGACCTTCCAACGTTGGAAATCCTGCACTGACCCCGGAGAAAGCAAGCACCCTCGAATGGGGGATCTACAGGGATAACAGGGGATTGCGAATGGGTATCAATGGCTTCTACAGGCAGGGAAAGAATCTGATTGACTGGATCTGGATGGAGGATGAAAAATGGCATACCATGAACCTGACCCGGGTGGATGCCATGGGCGGTGACATCCTTTTTCACTACAGGCGCCCGGAGCAAAGCGACGATTTATTCTCTTTGGAAACCGCGGAATTTTCCTATTCTTTTACCCATTTAACCAGGGTCTCCGGCCATGCTGTTTCATTGTACCTACTGGATAACCTGAGGCACAAGGTGGTTCTGGGAACAGGATTACGGATTACCGGGAACCTTCTGATCAGTCTGAAAGTCTCGGGACAGGACAGGAACGGAACCTTCCTTACTTATGACACAGAGACAGGTCAATCCGTCGAAAAGCCTTTCGAACCCTTCATCCTGATGGATCTAAAACTGGACTACGGAATGGGGCGCTTCCATATTTTCCTTGAAGCTACCAACCTGCTGGATGCAGCGTACAACGACATTGGAAATGTAATTCAACCGGGAAGATGGTTCCTCACAGGTGTTGAAATTCGCTGATCCCGGATCCTACAAGACCTCCTGGTACTGTTTGTATACAAACTGAAACAACTGGTCTTCCAGCGGAATGCAGAACATGATAAATCCTGTCTCCTCAAAAACCGGGAAAAAGACATATCCGCTGACCACCTTTCCGGGGGGAATCTCTCCCGGTCTCAGGATCTCAGCACTGACCACCTCCTTTTCATTGAAGATCTGATCAAGATCATTTCCGATCTTCCTGTCCTGACTTACATAATGACCGGCTGTTCCAACCGTATTGAATACCCCATCTACGATGGTTCCCGGATTTTCAGTGGCCAGAAAGGAGGAAGCACTGGCAAGGATCCCAATGCCTGTTTCAATAAATCCGAAAATAGAGTTGATGCTCTTAACCGTGGAGCATGTTTCCATGGCCTGATCATAGTGCTGAAGGATCCTTTCAGGATGAACCGCTTTAAATGGCGGGAGCAGGGATGAATCCGCATCGGCACTTTCCAGAAGGAGGTAATGAAAACCTGAGGGATCCAGGAATAGCGAATCGCCGGTGTCATTGAACACCACCACGTCAAAAACCATAAACCCCTCAAAAAAACCGTCAAACCCAAGTTCTACCCTGACATGGTCATTTTCAAGAGCGATGTATTCACGACCCATTTCAAAATGCCCCTCAGGAGCTTCCGGAGTCAGCCTTGTGACGGGCTGGGAAAGGACACTGAGAGCCATTCCCGGCCAGAAGATCAGAATCGCGAATAATTTTTTCATGCGGCGGGGTTCTGCCCTAACCAACACAAAAACCCTGCCGAAAAAACGGTCAGCCGATCAGTTTACCGTACTCCTCAGCTGATAACAGGTCATCCAACTGGGCGGGATCAGACATTTTGATCCGGACCATCCAGCCCTCAACAAACGGATCAGAGTTGATCAGTTCAGGATTATCTTCCAGGGCCGCATTTACCACAAGTACCTCACCGTCCACAGGCATGTAAATGTCCGAAACGGTTTTGACAGCCTCAATGGTTCCGAAAGTATCACCTTTGGCAAGGGTCTCTCCTTCTGTTTCAATCTCCAGAAATACCACATCTCCCAGCTCGCTCTGGGCAAAATCGGTCACTCCCACAACAATTTCATCACCTTCAATCCGGACCCATTCGTGTTCGCTGGTGTACTTCAAATCATTTGGAACGTTCATAATTTAAATGTTAGTTTGCTCACTTCGTGAGCGTTAGCATGTTTGCTTCGCAAACGTTAGTGTGTTAGTGTGTTATTAAGATATCCAATAACACAAACCCTTAATAACACAACCCCTCAATAACATAATAACACACCAACTCATCTATCCAAATGTAACAATTCCCGGATACATTTCAGCCTGTTTTAGATCATAATTCACTTTATAAAGTGAAAGTCAAACTGAAGCCTACGTTGTAGTTCGCATTTGGATAACTGTTTGATATATAGGGCGTAGTAAGCCGCTGGTCATAGAATGCACGGATGGTGAACTTATCACTCAACATGTAGTCAGCCGCCGCCTTCAGACTGAAAATCCGCTGTCCTGCAGTGATCTCGCTGCCCGACAGGTCCTCCAGCTTACGAATCACCGTGCGGTTGTTGCGCATGGAAAAATCGAGTCTGATGTTCAGGTCACTGCTAAAAGACTTCTGGTTGATTGAAATGGGCACCTCATTGAAACGGAAACCTGCCCCAATAATGAACTCCCCACTGTTCACTTCATTCACCTGGGTGTTGGCCATGTTCATGGCCACGGTCCTAGATCGCCGGTACTCGATCCGCGTGGTCAGGCTGTTTTTCCAGTCCATGTTCAGGTCGATCAGCGGACTGAAATTCTCATTGATGCTCACCGTATTGATGTTTTGTTCCACCATGAAATTCCCCTGCAGGTCCTTGGCAATGGGGACTCCGTTGATGGTATCATAGGTAAAGAAAGGGTTGTTAATGAAAGAACCCACGCTGTAGGTAGAGCGGTAGGAGTGGTTCATCACGATTGAATTCGCGATCTGCTGGAGTGCCGGGATCCTGCCCAAACCGTCAAACCTGACCTGCCAGTTGGGCATGATCTCCAGGAGGGATCTCACCGCTTTCAGTGAGATCCGGTCCACATCCTGATTCCCATAGGCTGCCAGGAAAGCCGGGATGAGTACCTCCTGGGAGGTGGGCCCATACCCCTGCACATAACGGGCATCGGAGGAATCGGGAGGAAGGACAATTCCTGTTTTCTCTGTGTATTCGTCTCCCAGCCTTTGTGAAATATTGATCCGGTACTCCTCTTTCAGTTTCAGAAATGTTTTAGAGGATTCAACCTTGTCGTCAATCTTTTCAAAAGAGGTTCCGAAGGAGATGTAGGACATGCTGAAATTACCACTGTAAACCCTTCCCCGGGCTGTATCAGCCGGAAGCTCACCGTTCACGGCAGTATAATATTCAGACAGGTTGGAGCTGTACATCCGGTTGGCCGTCAGGTCGATTTTCAGTCCGTTAAATGGTTCAATATCGGCCCGGGCAGTAAACCGCTCTGTATTGTTCATGTTGAAAGGCTGGTTCAGGGCTTCATCCAGGGTAAGGATGTGCCGGCCGAAAGCATCCTTTGCATAATCGGGATTCTGCCAGCCGGATACAAATCCCCATCCCGGTTCAAGATTCCCCCCGTAACCTGTCATTCCAAAATAGCCCGTACCCAGATTATATCCGGGCAGGAAAGTACCCCCGCTCTTTGAATAGGTGACATTGACCGTCCGCAGGCCCATCAAGATTCGCAGGCTTGTCTCAGCAACCAGGATCAGGGGATTTTCACCTTTTTGGATGGACCCGGTGACCTGAATGGTAGCGCTTCGAACCGCCTTATCCGAAATAATGCTGATCCGGGTATCACTGAGGATCTCGGTGGTAACCTCCACAGGCTGGTTGTTTTCATCAAGCACCTCCACGCTGATCTGTTCGGTCCTCAGGTTATGGGTCACATACCGGGGCTTCCCTTCACGAAGGTAGAGGTTCTCCTTGCTGTATACTTTTGTTTTGGTCCGGGACTCCGCCTCTTTCTGTCTGCTTTTGGCGCTGCGGTATTTGTTGTTGATCTCCTTCAGGTAATTCACTTTGTTGTAAAGGTTCACCATGTTCAGCTGACCGTTGAGCTGAATGGTATTGGAGTTCTTAATGGAGTTCCCCAGGTTGATGGAACCGTATTCAGGATCATCCGGAATAATGGGTCCCACAGTCCATCCATAGGTTCCGCCGTACCTCGCATTGGCACTGGTCCAGTCCAGCAGCGGTATCTTATTGATGGGGATGGTATAGGAAACATTGAATGACTGGATATAACTGGTGACGCGTCCTCCGGCCTTGATGCTTCTCCAGAGTGAATCCCTGTAAATCTCATAGCTATCCATATCCCGGTTCCACCGCCCGTCAGGCTCATCAATCCGGGCCATGTTGGTGTTTGAAAAATCAAATTTCAGGCTACGGGTAGGATCATATTTCAGATCAAAATAACGGTTCCACATAAAATCCTTCTTGAAGGTGGGAGCTACAATGAATCCGGGGTTGTTGATATTCCGCACCTGCTTCTCCAGGTAATACCGGTCCATATCGGTCCGGTAAGAGATTCTCGAAGGAGTGTAGTTGAAATTGAAGTCCTTGACAAGTCTCAGCCAGTCAGAATTCATCCATTTAACCGTTTTAAAGGGCTGTACATTTTTTGGCCTTATGTTATAATTGTAGCTCAGGTTCCCCCTGACCTTCCTGGTGTTATAAAAATCCAGATTGGGATTCCGGCTCGACATTTCGTTGAGCGAGAAGCTTGCAGAAAAGTTGGAAAGGCTGAAGATCCTCTTCTTCGTCCCTGTCTTGTTCATCCTGATGTTGGTTACCGCAAAAGATTTTCGCTCTACCAGGTCCCGTGCATTCCGGATGATGGAATCCCTTTCAACCTTGGTCTCTGCCTCATCAATGGCCTCTTTCAGGGGAATATCAGGATCCAGCGGATTGTATTCGGGATTCACAATAGCCTTTGAGTAACTTGCAAATACAGGAATGTTCACCCCGCTCTCCTGTTTAAAGAATTTACCCATCTGCAGATTGGTGGACAGGTCATACTGGATAATCTGTTCACGTTGCCTTTCATTCACTTTCTGTTCGATGCTCCCGAATCCGGGCTGACTGGTATTCCCGGCCAGGGTGACATTTCCGAAATCGGCCAGTTTTAGTGTGGCCCTGCCGGTAGCAGCCCAGCCTCCGCTTTCATTGAAATCGGTCAGGCGCAATTCGTTGAGCCAGATCTCCCCCGATTTGGGTAGTCCGTCGTCGGGGCCAAAGGGATTGTTGCCTGCTTTGGGGTTCCGTACCCCAATCATGATAGTCCGAATACTGCTCAGGTTCGGGTTCCCCGACACAGAAATACGGTTTCCGTTTCGATCTTTCACCGAGTAGACCGAGGTAATGGCCACCTCTCTCTCCGGGTCGGCCATGGCACGGTTTCTTTCCTGCTTAACCTCCGTGAATTGATCCAGATCGATCACAAATTTATTATCTGCCGGCCATACCAGCAATCTGTCACTTTCATTGTCATTGGCATACCTTCCGGGGGCAGTAAGCTTCAGGGGAACTTCATATTCATAGTAGTTGCCCTGGTAATCGGAACCAAGTCTGATAAAAGCCACCAGTTCGTTATCTTCAAGTTGGGTCCCAGGAATGGCTTCCCCGTGTGCTTCCATCCTGAGCTTCCTGTACTGCCGCATGTCCAACTCCGTATTCTTGTAGGCAGCCCTGGCATCACCATCAGCCAGTTCATTAACTTTCAGTACGATAGATTGTTCATTCAGCTGTCTCAACTGGGGCTGAGTGGGATCGATCTGGCGGCTGAATCCTGGCGGCAATACATAGTTCACAGGGGTCTTTCCTGCATTTTCTTCAATGTTCACTGCCGAAATGGCGAGGTTTCCCTCGGGAGGTTCCGATCCCGTCCAGTCCTCTCCTCCCTGAGTAAAGGGAAGTACATACCGGCGCCATTCGCCCCGGACCAGGTCCAGTTTGGCAAACCGCAGGAAAGTGGTATCCTGGAAACCGGTCAGGAACATCCGCATAAACCGGATGGTTTTGAAATCGGATATATCACCCACGGTTCCTTCATAGTTAAAGACAGGGATCCTGAACTGGTACCAGGTCACGTCGGCTTTCTCTCCATTTTTATAGACCACCCGGTCGACCACCTTATCCACGATGTTGTTTCGACCTACCTCAAGCGAATTCTTATCCACATCAACCCGGTAGTAAAAATAGCTCTCCCCTTCACTGAGTGTATTGTCCCTGTTGATATCCTCAATATCGGGAAGTGAAGTCCCCGAGGTAGGATAGGATTCGGGATTGTCCAGGTCGCTGGGAGAATTGCCTTCGTGGTTGTTGTACTCCTTGTAACGGCTCAGGATATCCAGCTCCTGGGTATCATGATATGAACTCCGGTAGTAGCTGTAATCATCCGATGAAGGATCCTCGAAAATTTTATCACGGGCCTGGGTGGAAAGATTTCCGGAATTATACAGGGCTTCGATCTGATTCAGATAATCCCCCGGCTTTTGAGAGAAGAAGGCCACCTCCTCATCACCATAGACCGAAGAGAGCCCGTCCAGACCGACATCCTGGTATTTCCTGGTTTCATCCCCGGCACTGAAGCCCTGAACCAGCGACTGGGTAAGGGGAATCCGGCCCCAAACGGTTGTATCCACCTTATCAATCACATCGGAAGTTGGCAATCCGTTCTCAAAGGTCTTACGTGAGTCTTTCAGCACATCTTCGGAAACATTCCCCAGGTTAAAATAGAGTTGTCCGCCCTCGTGATTGGGCATCTCCGCAAAGGGATCCATCATCCAGAATTCGATGAATTCAACATTGGCCTGCTCAAAGTCACTGGAATAGATTTCCCGCATGATCCCTCCCCAGCGCTTCTCGGGGTTTAATAGTCTCCCATTATTGTCGATCTGCTCATAATCATAGTTATAGGGGCCCCTTTCATCGGGATAGTAAGCCAGGTTGAGGACCGATATCCTTGTGGGGATCCCGTTGGGATTCTCTTTGTTGGGGAAGATGTCCTGCTCATAGACCTCATATACATAGGCGTTGGATTGCAGGTCCGGATTGTCCTTGATGTAATCGGGGGTCCTGGATTCATTGTTCAGGAACAGTGGATCAATGTGATACCAGGCCAGTTTGGCGCGGTTATACCCGTACCTGAGGTTGTTGTTCAGATCTGCCTCGGGGAAGAAGCCCTTGGGGGTACTGGCCAGTTTCCAGGAGGAAAACTGTTTCAGGTCGATGGATGTTTCACTCCCCTCAAAGTCATCAATGTAAGCATTTCCCTCTATGGCCTTGGAATGACCGGGAACCAGCTGGGCAAATTCACCCACCACCGAAAATTCGGATGGAGCCTTGGTCTCCAGGAATGGCAGCTTATCCACAATGGTGGTGATCAGCTGTGACTCAGTGCTGTAGCTTCCGTTCAATCCCCATATGGTATTGGAAATGGGCTCATCCCCTATGTTTACCTTCTGGGTAAGGGGACGCTCGGTAAGGTGCATGGCTGTGGCCCCCAGGTTGAATTTATCAGACACCCGGTAATCCAGGTGTGTCCCCACCAGGGTTTTGGTCTGGAAGTTAAAGAGCGACTGGTTTTCCAGGGAGATCCGGATGGGTGTTCCCGATTCAAGGATCCCCTGGTTGATGATGGTCACCCGGCCCAGCATATAATCAACCGTGTAATCCTGACCCTCCATCAGTTCCCTTCCCCCTGCTGTAACCTTGACAGATCCCTGGGGAACATTCATGGCATTGAGCATGATCTCCGAACTGGAGGATGAAGAGTATTCTCCTCCAATCAGGAATTTATTCTTCTCAGCGATCTGCTGTGCTTTGGTCTTGGTGGAGTCGTAAAGCTCCTGGAATACATATTTCTGGACTGCAAGTTCTGCATCATCACCCTTGAGGCTGTCACGCAGGATCTTCTCCAGGTCCGAACCAAAAGGTTCCAGCAAGGGAAAGAAGACCCGGCCATTGGATGGATTGATGGTGATCCCGCTCATGAAGTCAAAGATCCCGTCAGGGTAGGGATCGTTCTGGGAGTTCATGTTATCCAGGTTGAGTAACCTGATCAGGATGGTCTTATTCAGGTTTCCTTCCGGTATATAGTTGATGGCATTCCCTGTCTTGTCATCCCTGTACAGCACATCCAGGGTAAAGTCCTGTTGACCTACCTGGTAAGCGCCCAGGGCATAGACGTTTTTCATCATCAGGTTCCATGTATAACTTCTGGGGGTGAAGTTGGTAGGTTTGATCAGCTTAAGCACCAGGGAGGAAGGAGCGCTGATCCCGCTGGATTGCGAAAGTTCGCCCACTTTATAGGTTTGCCCCCGGTAAGTATATTCGTATGCCACAGCAAGAATCTCATCGGTATTGAGTGCTGAATTCAGGGAGATGTATCCCAGCTTTTCATTGAAAGTGTATTCGCGTGAGGAGAGCAGCCGTGCATTCTCAATTTTTTCAAAATCAATCCCGAGCACCAGGCCCCCACTCTCCAGCACACTGGTTGCATTCTTGATATCCCTGATGGCAGCCCATTCACCTGTAAGCCGGTTATATGCATTGTTTATCTCATTCCGGGGGTAGTCCCCCGCCTGACCGGGTACCTGGGCGAATTCTTCCGATCTGGGTACAGCTTCTCCCAGATCATTTACTGCCACGATGTTCCTGGATTGCTCAAAATTGGTGGTCTTGTTGGTTATCCAAACTTCTATGCGCGTGATGGAGACATCAGAAGTGATGATGGGAAGCCGTGCCAGGGCACTGTTGTAATGATCGCGGTAGAAATCGGACAGGAAGAAATGCTTGTTGGCGTCATAATCATCCACGGTCACCGAATACTCGCTGAGCTGAGCACCGCCCTGGACATTAATCACCGAGGACTCTCCCCGCTGCTGGGAAAATACTGTGGTCATGGTCAGCTTCCCGAACTGCAACTCAGTTTTCAGCCCGAAAAGACTCATGCTTCCATTGATCAGTGATCCTGGCAGGGGCAGGTTCACATTCCCCGCCTCGATCTTCTTGATGATCTCATCCTCTTTACCCGTATACTCCAGTTTGGTCTGGTTCTCAAAATCGAAAGTGGCCTCGGTATTGTAGCTGATGTCCATGTTGAACTTGTCGCCAATGGATCCTGCCACATTCATGATGATTTTTTCATCGAAGGTGAAAGAAGGGACACTCCGTAATCTCTCACTGATGTTTGGATTGTCCTGTTTGGAAAGATTGAATCCGAAGATCAGTTCGGCACTGCCCGAAGGGATGATGTTGATGGTATTGGATCCGAATAACTTATCGAATGCTTCACCCCCCACCTGAAGAGGAGGGATAAACGAAAGCTGACCCTCTACCGATTCACCACTGGATTTCATTTTCCAGTAATCATCCACCTGCTGGTTAAATTCATACCGCTGGTATTCATCCATATTCATGAGCGTGGGATGCCTGTAATTCCAGTTGCCTATGGTTTCGGAAAACACATATTTTCCGGTGACAGGATCATAGATCACGCGGGATTTGATGTTGGAGGGATTCTGAAGGTAAAGGGGTGAATTGAGCGATGAGCTTGAGAAAGGATAGGATCCCTTTTCGGGTAATGGGTAATTTAAAGTGGAATCCTGTCCATTGATTCCAATGTCCAGCAGAATTCCAATGATGATCAGGAATATGTGGGTATACCGATGGTTCACTATATAAACTTCAAGGCAGCCTTCACTACCTCTTCAACAGAAAGCTCGGGCTGCTCTGATAAAATACGTGTCAGGATTTTCTCCACGGCATTCTTCGGAAAACCCAGTGCCACTAAAGCAGATAACGCTTCTTCGCGGCTCGTATTGTCCTGTGAAAAGAATAATTTATTGATTCCCGCACCTTTCCCGACTTTGTCTTTCAGGTCCACAATGATCCGTTGCGCCGATTTCGCCCCAATCCCCTTGATTCCCTGCAGAACAGAGACATTTCCCGCAAGAATGGCCTGGGCCACCTCATCCGGCGAAAGGGATGACAGGATCAGCCTGGCCGTATTGGCACCCACACCCGATACCGATACCAGCATGCGGAAGATCTCCCTCTCCTCCCTGCTGCTGAATCCATATAGTATCTGGGCGTCTTCCCTGACCACAAAATGGAGATACAGACGACCTTCAGCCAGGTTGCTTACCTGGCTGTACGTAAATACTGAAATATGAATGTAATAAGCCAGGTGACTGGCTTTGACGATCAGATGGGCTGGTGATTTCTCAACAAATTCCCCCTCAATAAACTCATACATACCAGTTGGTTTTGGTATGCTAATATAGTAAAATCAACAGGACGATCAGAGGGTTTTCTTCATCTCTGTCTCCTCGTAGGCTTCTACCATATCCCCCGCCCTGATGTCATTGAAGTTTGCGATGTTCAGACCACATTCAAGTCCGGAAACCACCTCCTTGGCTTCATCCTTGAAACGCTTCAGTGAACCCAGTTCTCCGCTGTAAATCACAATCCCGTCCCTGATGAGCCTCACTTTGGAAGTACGCTTGATCTTCCCTTCGCGGACCATACACCCTGCAATGGTGCCAACCTTGGTGATCTTGAAGGCCTCCAGTATCTCCAGCGTACCAATGATGTCTTCCTTGATCTCAGGGGATAACATCCCCTCCATGGCCGCTTTCACTTCTTCAATTGCATCATAAATGATGGAATAGAGACGTACATCGATCTGCTCTTTTTCGGCAAGTTTTCTGGCACTCAGTGATGGACGAACCTGGAAACCGATCACAATGGCGTTGGAAGCGGCTGCCAGCAGGATGTCCGATTCAGAAATCTGACCCACTGCCTTGTGCTTGATATTTACCTGGATCTCCTCTGTACTGAGTTTTATGAGGGAATCAGACAGGGCTTCAATGGATCCGTCAACATCCCCTTTCACGATCACGTTCAGTTCCTGGAAGTTTCCGATGGCAATCCTTCGGCCAATCTCATCCAGGGTAATGTGCTTGGTGGTACGCAACTCCTGTTCACGCTGCAACTGCTCACGCTTGTTGGCGATCTCTTTGGCTGCCTTATCTGTCTCCATGACGTTGAACCCTTCACCTGCCTGGGGCGCTCCGTTCAATCCAAGGATCAGAACAGGGGTTGATGGTCCGGCTTCAGTAACTTTCATGCCACGCTCATTGAACATGGCTTTCACGTGTCCGTAATACTGTCCGGCAAGCACCACGTCACCTATGTTCAGGGTACCCGATTCCACCAGGATGGTGGCCACATTTCCCCGGCCCCTGTCCAGGGTCGACTCGATGATGGTTCCCCTCCCGGCTTTATTGGGATTGGCTTTCAGCTCCAGCAATTCTGCCTCAAGCAATACCTTTTCAAGCAACTCTTCGATATTGATGTTGCCTTTGGCTGAGATCTCCTGGGACTGGTATTTTCCACCCCAGTCTTCGACCATATAATTCATTTGTGCCAACTCATCCTTGATCTTTTCGGGATTGGCTGCAGGAAGATCAATTTTATTGATGGCAAATACGATGGGGACACCTGCTGCTGCAGCATGGTTGATGGCCTCCACAGTCTGGGGCTTTACCCCGTCATCGGCTGCCACCACAATAATGGCCACGTCGGTGATCTGTGCACCCCGTGCCCTCATGGCGGTAAAGGCTTCGTGACCCGGTGTATCCAGGAAGGTAATCCTTCTTCCATCTTCCAGTTGCACGCTATAGGCTCCGATATGCTGCGTAATTCCGCCGGCCTCTCCGGCCACAACGTTTGCATGCCGTATCACATCAAGCAATTTGGTCTTCCCATGGTCCACATGACCCATGACGGTCACAATGGGAGGTCTGGATAAAAGATCTTCGGGTTCATCTTCCTCTTCCCTGATGGATTCGATCAGATCCACACTGACAAACTCCACCTTATACCCGAACTCATCAGCCACCAATGACATGGTCTCGGCATCGAGACGCTGATTGATGGAGACAAACAGGCCAAGGTTCATGCAGGTGCTAATGACCTCGTTGGGAGGCACATTCATCATGCTGGCCAGCTCGGCAACCGATACAAATTCGGTTACCTGCAGCACATTCAATCTCTGTTCGAGCTGTTCGCTCTCTTCCTGGAGCTTCTGATAAACCGCATCACGCTTTTCACGCCTGTATTTTGAGGTTTTTGACTTGGTCCCCTTGCTTGTGAGTTTGGCCAGGGTATCCTTGATCTGCTTCTGAACATCCTCCTCATTGACTTCCGGACGTGCAGCACGCTTTCTTTTCTTTCCTCCCTTGATATCCTTCCTGTCACCACCGGTTTTCTGCTGCCCTGCAAAGTCCACAGGACCTGCTTCCTTGCGGATCCGCTTCCTTTTCTTCTTCTCCAGGTGCAAGTCATTGTCCTTGCTGGAGGCCACAGGTTTTTTCTTGGGTACTCTCTTCTCGGGAAGATCGATCCTCCCTACCACAGTAGGGCCGCTTAACCTCTCCACCCTTGTGGGAATGGTGTTTTCTTCCTCTTTCTTTGCCTTTTCAGCTTTCGCCTTTTCAGCCTCCAGGGCCTCCAGGGCGGCAGCTTCATCCACTTCACTTAACTCTCTGTCAGCAGCTTGATCAGCTTTCCCTTCCTCTTCAATAACCTTCTCAACAACAGCTTCATCCACTTCAGAAACGTCCTTTGTTACTTTTTCAGATTCTTCGGCATTCGCCTCAGCTCCTTTGGTTGTACCTTTTCCCTTTTTACTTGCTCCTTTACCCTTCTTGGTGGGTCGTGTCTTCTGGTTCATGGAATCCAGATCGATCATTCCAACCACTTTGGGCCCGGCATCATCCTCCACAACTTCCTCAACTCTAGCAGATTCCTCAATGACAGGCTCCTCCGCCACGGTCTCAGCTGGGTCCTCTTGAACAGGTTCCTCCTCCTTTACTTTTTCCTTTTCACTTTTAACTGTTTCCTTTTCCCTTTTTCCTTTTTCCTCTTCTACGGCTGGCACATGCACCTTCTTGGTGACCACAATGTCCTTATCTTCCTGGGCATCTGCCAACTTCTGGGCAGCGCCTGCAGTATGATCCGTAATAAGCAATTCCTTTGCTTCCTCCTGCCTCGTAGAGGTAACTACATCATCCAGGGTTAAAGACTCCTGTCTCTCCCTGAGGTTTTTCAAGGTCAACTTCTCAGATTCCTTCTTTACGCTCTGGTCGGTGCTGTATTCCTGCACCAGAAGGTCATAAAGATCCGGATCCAGTTTGGTGTTGGGATTGGAATCGATTTCATGGCCCTTCTTCCCCAGGAAGTCAACAATGGTAGAGATCCCCACATTGAACTCCCGGGCAGCCTTGCTAAGTCTTGTTGCCTTTCTTTCAGCCATAAATTTCTATTCAAATTCTGCTTTAAGCACTTTGACCAGTTCTGTAATGGTCTCCTCCTCCAGGTCGGTCCTTTTCACCAGGTCTTCCACAGAAAGGTTGATTACCGATTTGGCCGTGTCACATCCTATGGCCTTCAATTCATCAAGGATCCATCCTTCAATTTCATCGGCGAACTCTTCCAGGTTCACATCCTCATCATCTTCATTGGATTCACGATAAACATCGATCTCATACCCTGTGAGCTGACTGGCCAGTTTAATGTTCAGACCACCTTTCCCGATAGCCAGTGAAACCTCCTTGGGCTGAAGGTATACCTCTGCCCTCTTATCCTCATCATTCAATTTAATGGAGGAGATTTTTGCCGGGCTTAGGGCCCTTGTAATAAACAGCTGTATGTTCCCGGTATAATTGATTACGTCAATATTCTCATTTTTCAGTTCCCTGACAATGCCATGGATACGAGATCCCTTCATCCCCACACATGCTCCCACCGGATCGATCCTTTCATCATAGGATTCAACGGCAACCTTGGCCCGTTCTCCGGGAACCCGTACAATTTTCTTGATGGTGATCAGTCCGTCGAATATCTCAGGCACTTCAAGTTCGAATAAGCGCTCCAGAAAAACCGGGGAAGTCCTCGATAAAATAATGAGCGGATTGGCATTGCGCATGTCCACTTTCACTACCACCGCACGGATGGTGTCTCCCTTGCGAAAATAGTCCGAAGGGATTTGTTCGGTCTTGGGAAGGATCAGTTCATTCCCTTCGTCATCAAGAATCAGTATCTCCCTTTTCCAGACCTGGTACACTTCGCCCGTCACCACATCGCCGATGCGGTCTTTGTATTTGTTATACAGGTGGCTCTTCTCCAGCTCCATGATCCTTGCTGAGAGGTTTTGCCTGAGTGCAAGGATGGCACGCCTTCCAAAATCATTCAACTTCACCTCATCGGTTACCTCTTCGCCTGCTTCATAATCCTCATCGATCTTCTTGGCATCAGACAGCTTAATTTGAATGGCAGGATCTTCCAGTTCATCATCATTAACTACTTCCCGGTTCCTCCAGATTTCAAAGTCACCTTTATCAATGTTGATGATGATATCGAAATTCTCATCGGTCCCGTATTTCTTCAGAAGCATCCCCCTGAATACATCTTCCAGGACACTCATCATGGTTACCCTGTCGATGTTCTTTAATTCCTTGAACTCGGAAAATGTCTCTATCAGATTAATATTTTCCATTGTACTTCCGTTGTATCAATTAAACTCTGTGTTTTCATTAAACGATATGATTGCTTTCGCTTTTTTAATTTTATCAAACCTGACTTCAATCTCATTCCCTTTGGTCCTAAGGACAATGTTCTCCTTTTGAACGCTTTCAAGCTTGCCTTCCAAACGTTCTCCGTCGGTCATGTAAACCTCTATACTACGACCTGTATTTTTCTCATACTGTTGCTTTACCTTCAACGGGGCGCCCAGTCCGGGTGAAGAGACTTCCAGTGAATAATCCTCCACATCGCGGTCAAACTGATCATTCAGAAATCTGCTGATCTTCACACACTGGTCTATGGAAATTCCCTCCGGGGTATCCACTTGTATGCGGATTGCATTCCCGGCTTTGATAGCCACCTCCACAAGGAAAATATCACTCCCCTCAATGTGAGCCTGCACCAGTTCTGTTATTGCTTTTTCTGTAATCATTTTTTTTGGTAATAAAATAGGGGACGCAAGCCCCCTAGAACAACTACCCTCCTAACGACGACGCAAAAATACAAATTTTCATTGAAAATACAAAAATGAAGGAGTTTTTTCGCTGATACAAACCGGATTATAGCAATAAAAGAATATTTTTGTCCCACAAATCATTCCTATGGAGAAAGGGTCCTCCACCAACAAACTGAAAATCATCAACGATCCGGTATACGGATTTATCAAAATTCCATTTGATATTGTCTTTGACCTGATAGAGCACCCTTTGTTCCAGCGGCTTCGAAGAATCAGGCAGCTCGGGCTCACCCATTTTGTCTACCCGGGTGCCAATCATACCCGTTTTCAGCATGCCATCGGATCCATGCACCTCATGGGACAGGCCATTGATGTGATCCGCTCCAAGGGACACGTCATCACAGATGATGAAGCCGAAGCAGTCACCATCGCCATTCTGCTTCACGATATAGGCCACGGTCCGTTTTCCCACTCCCTGGAACACAGCCTGATCAAGGATACATCCCATGAGGCCATCAGCCTCATGTATATGGGCCAGCTCAATGATCACTTCGGCGGTGCCCTTGAACTGGCTATCCGTATATTTAAAAATGGATATTCAAAGCGGTTCCTGCATCAGCTGGTATCGAGCCAGCTGGATATGGACCGGCTCGATTACCTGAAGCGGGACAGTTTTTTCAGCGGGGTAACCGAGGGTGTGATCGGGTCGGACCGGATCATCAAGATGCTCAACGTGGTCAACGACCAGCTGGTGGTGGATGAAAAGGGGATTTACTCCATTGAGAAATTCCTCATTGCCCGCAGGCTCATGTACTGGCAGGTATACCTCCACAGGACGGTGGTGAGTTCCGAACAACTTCTGGTCATGATGTTAAAAAAAGCGCAGCGGCTGACTTCCGAAGGTACAACGCTGTTTGCCACACCCGCCCTCAGCTACTTCCTGGAGGATACACCCGGGAAATTCGATCCGTCGAACCGAAAGATTTTCCTGGAACAGTTCGCCCAGCTGGATGACAACGATATCCTCGTCTCTGCCAAGGTGTGGTGCCACCATCCCGATCCTGTCCTGTCTCTGTTATCGGGCGGATTGGTGAACAGGGAGCTGTTTACAGTACACCTTGACAACGGCCCTTTCGAATCGGGCAGGATTGAGTCCATACGCAGGAAGGTGGCCGATTATTTATCCATTTCACCGGAGGATGCAGGATACCTGGTTATATCGGACAGCGTAAGCAATTTTGCATACAGCGACCTGGATGACCGGATCTCCATCATGGATAAAAAGGGAAACATCCGCGACATTGCGGAAGCTTCAGATATGCTGAACATTGCAGTGCTTTCGAAAACCATTCGTAAGTACTTTCTCTGCTATCCGAAGTTTATGAGAGAGCCCGATGATTAGAAACAATAAAAAGTAGAACCCTATGAATTTTACGGCAGAAGTGATTGCTGAATTTCTGAAAGGCAAAGTGGAGGGTGACCCCCAGGCCAGTGTGACCGATGTATCAAAAATAGAAGAGGGAAGACCCGGAACCCTCTCCTTCCTGGCCAATCCCAAGTACGAAAAGCATATCTATGATACCCGGGCAACCATTGTTATCGTCAATGAGGATTTTAAACCCCAGCAAAAAACCGGGGCCACCCTGATCCGGGTGAAAAATGCTTACGAGTCTTTTGCACAGCTGCTCAGGTTCTATGAGCAGAGCAAGCCCAGAAGATCAGGCATCAGCAAACTGGCCAGCATCTCTGACTCTGTAAAAATGGGGAAAGATCTCTATGTGGGTGAATTTACAGTGGTTCAGGAATATGTGGAGATCGGCGACAGAGTTCAGCTCTTCCCGCAGGTATTCATCGGGGATCACGTGAAAATAGGGGAAGGAACAATCATCCATCCGGGAGTGAAAGTGTACGAGGGAAGCGAGATTGGCTCAAACTGTGTGATTCACTCAGGCGCTGTTATCGGTGGAGATGGTTTTGGCTTTGCTCCCAACCAGGAGAACAACTACGAAAAGGTCCCCCAGGTGGGAAAGGTGATCATTGAGGACCATGTGGAGGTGGGCGCCAATACGACCATTGACCGTGCCACCATGGGAGCCACCATTCTGCGTAAGGGTGTGAAGCTGGATAATCTGATTATGATCGCACACAATGTGGAGGTGGGGGAAAATACGGTAATGGCCGCCCAGACAGGTGTGTCAGGATCAACAAAAATTGGTAAGAATTGCATGTTTGGGGGACAGGTGGGGCTCATCGGTCATATCACCATTGCCGACGGCGTGAAGATTGCAGCCCAGTCGGGCATTCCCAAAAGCATCAAACAGGAGAATGCAGTGGTACAGGGATCACCTCCTCTCGATTTTGCTTACTACCAGCGTTGTTATGTTGTCTTTAAAAATCTTCCCAAGTTAAGGGAACAGGTCTACGAACTGGAGAAAAAGGTTTCGGACCTCACGCAATAACTGACCGGATAGGTTCGTCTTATTTTTGTATATTTCGGCCACTTATAAACCAGAACGCATCAGATCCAGGTATATGGCAGAGAAACAGAGAACGCTGAAGGCACCCATCAGGTTTACCGGAAAAGGTTTGCATACGGGTGTTGACGTGAACATGACATTCAATCCTGCCCCCGACAGTCATGGATATATTTTTAAACGCACCGATCTGCCCGGCCAACCCATCATCAATGCACTTGCCGAAAATGTAGTGGAAACCGCCCGGGGAACGGTCCTGGAAGAAAACGGTGCCCGGATCTCCACCATTGAACATGTGCTGGCCTCCTTTGTTGGCATGGGTATCGACAATGTACTCATTGAGGTGGACGGACCCGAAGCTCCGATCCTGGATGGCAGCTCAATCGCCTATGCAGAAGCCATTGAGAAAACAGGGGCCGTTGAACAGGCCACCGACCGCAAGTACTTCATCCTGAAAGAGAAGCTGGAATATTACGACGAGGAGAAAGGCATTCACATCATCGCCTATCCCGATAAAATCCAGAGTCTCAATGTCCTGATCGACTATAACTCCCATGTACTGGGCAACCAGTATGCTTCTCTGGAAGAGATTGAGGATTTTAAAGAGGAGATTGCTCCATGCCGGACCTTCGTGTTCCTCCATGAACTGGAATTACTGGTCAAAAACAACCTGATTAAAGGGGGCGATGTGGATAATGCCATTGTGATCGTTGACCGCAAGATGGAGCAGGAGGAACTGGACCGCCTGGCCACCCTTTTCAACAAGCCCAAGGTGAAGGTCCAGCCCGAAGGAATCCTGAACAATGTGGAGCTACGGTTCCCCAATGAGCCTGCCCGGCATAAACTGCTGGACCTGATGGGGGATCTGGCACTGGTGGGCCGCTGGTTCAAAGCCCGCATTATCGCCACCCGTCCGGGCCACCATAGCAACAACGAATTTGCACGCGCCCTGAGACAGGTCATGAAAAAGGCCGCCCTTCAGAAGAAAATCCCTGTTTACAATCCCAACCTTCCGGCACTGCTCGACATCAACGAGGTAAAACGGAGGCTCCCGCACCGCTATCCTTTCCTGCTGGTGGATAAGGTGATCTCCATGGATGAGAAATCGGTGGTGGGAATCAAAAATGTGACCACCAATGAACCCTTTTTTACAGGCCATTTCCCTGATGAACCGGTCATGCCGGGAGTGCTTCTGATCGAAGCTGCTGCCCAGGCGGGTGGAATGCTGGTGCTGGGAACTGTCCCGGACCCGGAAAATTACTCTACTTATTTCCTGAAGATCGATAAAGTCAAATTTAAACAGAAAGTAGTCCCAGGTGATACCCTGATCCTAAAGGTGGACCTGCTGGAACCCATTCGACGGGGAATTGCCATTGTCTTCGCCGAAATATTCGTGGGGAACAAACTGGTGATGGAGGGTGAACTGATGGCACAGATCGTAAAAACAAAACCCGATGATAAGTAAACTTGCCAATATACATGCCGGAGCAAAGATCGCAGATGATGTGGTTATCGAATCCTTTGCAACCGTTTATGAAGATGTGGAGATCGGCCCGGGTTGCTGGATCGGACCCAATGCAGTCATTATGAACGGATCCCGCATCGGAAAGAATGTTCAGATTTTCCCGGGAGCCGTTATTTCAGGAGATCCCCAGGATTTAAAATTCCAGGGAGAAATAACCTCTGCAGAGATTGGCGACAACACCATTATCAGGGAGTATGTGACCATCAACAAGGGAACCAAAGCCAAAGAAAAAACGGTGGTGGGAAAGGATTGCCTGATCATGTCCTATGTACACATTGCTCATGATTGTTTGCTGCACGACCGGGTGATCATGGGAAGCTATGCCGGCCTGGCCGGTGAAGTGGAAGTGGACAGCTGGGCCATCATCAGTCCGGGAAGCCTGGTCCACCAGTTTGTGAGAATCGGATCCCACGTGATGATCCAGGGCGGAAGCAAAGTGGGGAAAGATGTACCTCCCTTTGCCATGGCCGGACGTGAACCTATCTCCTTCACCGGGATCAATTCCATCGGGCTCCGCAGAAGGGGATTCGATAACGATACCATCTATGCCATCCAGGAGGTCTACAGGATCATCTATCAGCGGGGATTGAATATTTCGGATGCCATGGAATTCGTGGAGGCCAATCTGCCGGCTTCCAGGGAAAGAGACGAAATTATTCTTTTTGTCCGCGCCTCCAAAAGGGGAATCATCCGGGGCTACTTCGACGAAAAGGATTCCTGATCTCAGCCCATCCAACATACACCGTTTTTTTTGGTGTTGTCCCGGTAAAAAAACTGCCGGAAATGATATTTCCAAAAGCAGATTCTCTATTTTTAGAAAGTTATTTCTGAAAACTTTTCATAATGAACAACTATTCAAAATGGCAGACCACCCTCCTGGTGGCTTTGCGCATGCTTATCGGATGGCACTTTTTATATGAGGGAATTCATAAGCTGCTCCACCCCCAATGGTCTTCGCTGGGCTACCTGGCGGAAGCCCAGGGGATCCTGTCCGGATTGGCCCAATGGATGATTTCAAATGCAAACGTCCTGAACACAGTTGATTTCCTGAATACATGGGGATTGACCGCCATTGGACTGGGCCTTATCCTGGGTCTTTTTACCAGGATTGCCTCATTTGCAGGTGCGGGTCTTCTTATGCTGTACTACCTGATGAATCCCCCGTTCATCGGGATGGCCCCCTCAGGGCCCATGGAGGGAAATTACCTGTTGGTGAACAAGAACCTCATCGAAGCCATTACACTGCTACTGCTAGCCGCATTTCCGGCAGTACAGCGCTATGGCCTGGACAGTTTGCGAAAAAATCACAAGAAAAAATCATAGCATCATGACCCCTGAAAATAATGCCGGAAGAAGAAATTTGCTTAAAGCCCTTGCTGGCATCCCTGTTCTGGGTGCCCTGGGTTTTCAGGTCTTCAGACAAATGAAGTACAATGACAAGCATAATCTTCAAAAGCAAATCATCAAAGAGCTTGGTTTAGAAGATCTTATGGCAAGTGTAAAACCCATTAAAGAGAGTTCCGGCGACCTTATTCGCCTGGGCATTGCCGGATTTGGTGTGCGTGGGCCACAACTGGCCGCTGCGCTGGGCTTCATGGAGAAATCTCAATTTGCCAATGCCCTTGAAAACGGATCCCTGGATGCACAGATAAAATACGGCAATTTTAATATCGCCATCACAGGCATCTGCGATGTATTTGATCTGCATGCGGAAAAAGGATTGGTCACCGCACAACACGACATTCATACACAGGGTGAATTTGCCGGAAAGCATCCTGTAAAAAGATACCGTCATTTCCATGAAATGATTGCTGATAAAAATATTGATGCAGTCATCATATCCACTCCTGACCACCATCATGCCCAGATGACCATTGATGCGATCCAGGCTGGTAAACATGTTTACTGCGAAAAGAGTATGATCAGAAGGGAGGAGGAGATAAGCAAAGTCTACGACGCGGTGAAAAACAGCAAGCTTGTGTTCCAGATGGGGCATCAGATCCCGCAGAATGCAGTCTTTCAGCAGGGCAAAGAGATTATCCGAAGGGGCCTGCTTGGCAAGATCTCACAGATTGAAACCTGCACCAACCGTAATTCGAAAGACGGGGCCTGGATCAGGCACCTGGACAAACAGGGCAATCCCAAACCGGGTGATACGCGCTCCATCGACTGGAAACAGTGGCTGGGCAGCTCACCGGATGTTCCATTCAGCATTGAAAGGTACTATGGATGGGCCCGTTATTTTGCATATGATACCGGGTTGTTCGGCCAGCTTTTTTCCCATGAATATGACGCCGTTAACCAGCTCTTGGGTATCGGGATCCCAACAACCGTGGTCTCAACCGGGGGACAATATTTCTACAAGGATTTTGGAGATATCCCGGATGTAATGAACACCAATTTTGAATACCCCGATAAAGAGCTCAGTTTAACATACAGTGCAAACCTGGCATCTTCCCAGTTCAGACCCAGAACCATCTATGGGAAGGATGCCTCCATGACCATTGGCGCACAACTGACCGTCACACCTGACGGAAGTTCGGAGCGGTATGCCGGAATGATCGAAAAGGGGCTGATCGATCCTTCCTCTCCCATGTTGGAAATTCTCAAGGTTTCCGATACAATGGAAGCCGTGGATGCTGTCTCTTCAGCCACCACCAGATATTATGCCTCCAGGGGCCTCACAACCACCAGCATCGATGGCCAGGAATGGGATGTCACCCACCTTCACCTGAAAGAGTGGCTCGATTGCATACGTCACGGTGGGAAAACCTCTGCAAATATCGATAAAGCGTATGAGGAGGGTGTAACCATTGCCATGGCTGACATTTCTTACAGGGAACAGTGCCGGACCCATTGGGATCCGGTCAACAGGAAGATTATCAGAGCTTCATAGAAGCAATCACATCCCTGTATCGGGATAGGCGTTCCACCCCTGGGCCTGCAGCAAGATCGCGTTTCCATCGTTGCCCACCAGCAGTGCTTTGCCTGACTGATCTGTTATATTCCCGATGACGCTGACTCCGGGGATGGCAGACACTTTATCAAAGTCAGAAAGAGGAACCGTGAACAGCAGCTCATAATCCTCACCTCCATGCAGGGCAGCGACCAGTGGTTCAAGCTGGAACTCTCCGGCAGCCTCTGCTGTTTCACCGGCCACGGGAATACGCTCATCGTAAACCTGGCAGCCACAGTTCGATGCCTTGCAGATATGAAGCAGCTCGGAAGAGAGTCCGTCCGAAATATCGATCATGGCGCCGGGTTTTATCCCAGCCTCCTTGAGAGCCAGCAGCACATCCACCCGGGGCTCGGGCTTCAGGAAGCGTTCCAGCACATAGTCATATCCCTTCAGATCTGGCTGAAACTCCGGGTCCTCGGCATGGAGCTGTTTCTCCCGCTCAAGGATCTTCAGTCCCATATAAGCCGCCCCCAGGTCTCCCGTTACACACACCAGCTGGTTGGGTTTTGCACCACTTCGGAGCAGTAATTCCTCTTTCAGGGCTGTTCCAATGGCCGTTATGCTGATCACCAGTCCGGTCACCGAAGCCGAGGTATCACCTCCCACCAGGTCCACATTGAACCGTTCACAGGCCAGCTGAACGCCCGCATAAAATCCTTCCAGGGCTTCCACCGAGAATTTTCCTGAAATACCCAATGAAACCGTGATCTGACGCGGGGCAGCGTTCATGGCATAGACATCCGACAGGTTGACCACCACTGCCTTGTACCCCAGGTGTTTCAAAGGAGTGTAGATCAGGTCAAAATGGATGCCCTCCAACAACAGATCGGTGGTCACTACCTGGTAATAGGATCCATGGTCGATCACAGCAGCATCATCCCCGATAGCGGTGTGGGTGCTCTCCTGCTTTTTGGTAAATCCCGAAGTGAGGTGGTCGATGAGCCCGAATTCGCCTAATTCTTCGATGGTGCGGATTTTTTTGGAAGCCATGAGGAGTTTTGTTAAATCTTGAACATTTCAAAGGGGCTGTTGTAATACAAATGTAAGCACAAGTTTTTGTATATTTGCGTCTATTTTAAATTAATCTAATTTACAATTGCTTAGGTGACAGACCAGGAAAAGATATTAAGTGAGGTAACGGAAAGCGATTACAAATACGGATTTCATTCCCTGATTGAAACCGACACCATTCCCAAGGGCCTGAGCGAAGAGGTGGTGCGGCTGATCTCAGCCAAGAAGAAGGAACCCGAATGGCTCCTGGAATCAAGATTAAAGGCTTTCAGACACTGGCAGACCATGAAAATGCCCCGGTGGGCACACCTGGAGATTCCGGAGATCAACTATCAGGATATCATCTATTATGCGGCCCCCAGGCAGGGAACCAAATATGAGAACATGGATGAGGTTGACCCAGAGCTGATCGATACCTTCAATAAGCTGGGGATTCCCCTGGAGGAGCAGAAACTGCTGGCCGGAGTGGCAGTTGATGCTGTCATGGACAGCGTTTCGGTGAAGACCACCTTCCAGGATACCCTGGCGGATAAAGGGATCATTTTCTGTTCTTTCAGTGAGGCCGTGCAAAACCACCCCGACCTGGTGAAAAAATTCATGGGATCGGTGGTGCCCCATACAGACAACTATTTTGCAGCCTTAAACTCGGCTGTGTTCAGCGACGGATCATTCTGCTATATCCCCAAAGGGGTACGCTGCCCCATGGAGCTCTCCACCTATTTCCGGATCAATGCCGCCAATACAGGACAGTTTGAACGAACCCTGATCGTGGCCGAGGATGATTCCTATGTGAGCTACCTGGAGGGATGCACCGCCCCCATGAGGGATGAGAACCAGCTGCATGCCGCCATCGTTGAGATCGTGGCCATGGAGAATGCTGAAGTGAAGTACTCTACGGTCCAGAACTGGTACCCGGGCGACAAAGAGGGAAAGGGCGGCATCTACAACTTTGTAACCAAACGGGGAATGTGCAAGGGCGACAACTCCATGATCTCATGGACCCAGGTGGAGACCGGTTCGGCGGTCACCTGGAAATACCCCAGCTGCATTCTCAGGGGGAACAACTCCGTGGGTGAGTTCTATTCGGTGGCGGTGACCAACAACCACCAGCAGGCCGATACTGGCTCCAAAATGACGCACATCGGGAAAAACACCCGGTCAACCATCATCTCCAAAGGGATCAGTGCCGGGAAGAGTCAGAATTCATACAGGGGGCTGGTGAAGGTGCTCAAGGGTGCAGAAAATGCAAGAAACTACTCGCAATGCGACAGCCTCCTGCTGGGCGACAAGTGCGGGGCACACACCTTCCCCTACCTGGAGGTGGATAACAAAACGGCCATCGTGGAGCATGAAGCCACCACCTCCAAAATCGGGGAGGACCAGATTTTTTATTGTAACCAGCGGGGCATCGATACAGAAAATGCCATCAGCCTCATCGTAAACGGCTATGCCAAGGAAGTGCTGAACAAACTGCCCATGGAGTTTGCGGTGGAGGCTCAGAAATTATTGGCCATTACGCTGGAAGGGAGCGTCGGCTAACGCCGACTTAGTACTTAGTACTCAGTGCTTGGTACTTAGGAAAAGAAAATTGTAAATGATAGGGTAGATAGGATGGATAGGGAGTTATCGTTTGGTGAAGCCAAACTCCAATCCACTATCACGAGCAAAGCGAGTTACTAACATGAGCAAAGCGAACCATATGTTAGAAATAATAGACTTAAAAGTCAACATCGAAAATAAAGAGATTCTGAAGGGGATCACCCTCTCGGTGAAGGCCGGGGAAGTGCACGCCATCATGGGCCCCAACGGGTCGGGAAAAAGCACGCTGGCCTCGGCTCTGGCGGGACGTGATACCATTGATATTACACATGGGAAGATTACATACGAAGGGAAGGATCTGCTTGAGCTTGCACCGGAAGACAGGGCCAGGGAAGGGATCTTCCTCGGATTCCAGTACCCGGTGGAGATTCCCGGGGTGAGTATGGTTAATTTCCTCAGGACGGCCATCAATGAGAAGCGGAAATACCTGGGACTGGATCCCATGCCCGCAGGCGATTTTCTGAAACTCATGAGGGAAAAAAAGAAGGTGGTGGAGATCAATTCCGACCTGACCAACCGCTCGGTGAATGAAGGGTTTTCCGGGGGAGAAAAAAAGAAGAATGAGATCTTCCAGATGGCCCTGCTGGAGCCCAAACTGGCTATACTGGATGAGACCGATTCGGGACTGGACATCGATGCACTCCGCATCGTGGCCAACGGTGTCAACAATCTGCGCACACCCGAAAACGCCACCATCGTGATTACCCATTACCAGCGCTTGCTGGACTATATTATTCCCGATTTTGTTCATGTATTGTACAAGGGCCGCATCGTGAAGTCAGGCGACAAACACCTGGCCAAAGAACTTGAGGAGCACGGTTACGACTGGATCAAGCAGGAGGTTGAGCATGGAGACAATTGAATCAATCAGCACCAGCCAGAAATACATTGAACTTTTCCGGCAGAACAGGGACCTGATCGGCACAGAGGACCCTGTTTTCCTGACCAAGCTAAGGGAGCAGGCCATCCGTTCTTTTGAGGAGACCGGGTTCCCCATCAGGAAACAGGAGAATTACAAATACACCCACCTGGAACCGGTATTTGACGGGGAGATGTCATTCGAGTTCATGCCAAGGAGTATCAGCTTTGATAACCAGGAACTTTTCCGCTGTGATGTGCCCATGCTGGACTCCCATGTGCTCACCATACTCAACGGGTTCTTTTATAATCCGGAAGGGCCTGCCCTCTTTGAACTGGAGAACGGAGTGGTTTACGGAAGCCTGAAAGAGGCTGTACTCCGCCACCCCGGCCTGGTTTCCAAATACCTGGGCAAAAATGCCACCCTGGACAATGAAGCCTTCGTATCGCTGAATACAGCTTTTTCACAGGACGGCATATTCCTTTATGTGCCTGAAGGCCGTGAACTGGAAAAACCGATCCAGATCATCAACCTGCTGCTTTCCGACAGAAACCAGATGGTCCAGCACAGGAACCTTTTCGTGGTGGAGAAAAATGCTTCAGCCCAGGTGATCATTTGCGATCACACCCTGTCACCCCACCTTTTTCTAACCAATTCGGTGACCGAATCATATACAGGAGAAAACAGCGACATGGATATTCTGCGGCTGCAGAACGAACATAACAACTCCTGCCAGGTGACCAATACCTGGATCAGCCAGGAACGGAACTCACGCTGTCAGCACGGAACCATCACCCTCCACGGAGGGATGGTCAGGAACAACCTGCATGTAAAGATGCAGGGGGAGGGAGCTGAAACCAATGTACTGGGCCTTTTCCTCATTGACAAGATGCAGCATGTGGACAATTTTACGGTCATCGAACACGCCAGTCCGCACTGCACCAGCAACCAGCATTACAAAGGTGTGCTGGATGACATGTCCACCGGTGCGTTTAACGGGAAGATCCACGTTTGGCCTGATGCACAGAAAACCGAGGCATTCCAGGCCAACAACAACATCCTGCTTTCCGATACTGCCAAAATACACAGCAAACCCCAGCTGGAAATCTATGCGGATGATGTAAAATGCAGCCATGGCGCCACTGTTGGACAGCTTGATGAAGATGCACTCTTCTATCTCCAGTCCCGGGGGATTCCCAAAAATGAAAGTCGCCTCATGCTGATGGATGCCTTTGCCCACGATGTGATCTCGCGGATCAAGCAGTCTTCTCTCCAGGGACGGATCTCCGAACTGGTGGGCAAGAGACTGCGGGGAGAACTCTCAAGGTGTAACAACTGCGCCATGAACTGCCACGACTAAACCCTGAAAAACATGGCCTTTGAAATCAGCCAGGTCCGGAAAGACTTTCCCATATTGAACCAGCAGGTTTACAACAAACCGCTGGTCTATCTGGATAACGGAGCCACCACCCAGAAGCCATCTGTAGTAACCGATACCATCAGGGAGCTGTACAATCTGCAAAATAGTTCCATCCACCGGGGTATCCATTACCTGAGTGAGCAGATGACCGGCCGCTATGAACATGCGCGGGAGAGTGTCCGCTCGTTCCTCAACGCAGCATCCACCAACGAAATAGTATTTACCAGCGGTGCCACCGGATCCATCAATGCACTGGCCTTTTCCTTCGGAGAGAAGTACGTGGGAAAGGAAGATGAG
>Ga0315535_1000070_pt1 | contig 59714 bp, 49 predicted proteins | sample SalMarSW160220MG_2_FD_203092 | JGI IMG/M metagenome (GOLD analysis project Ga0315535, IMG submission 203092) | Salt marsh sediment microbial communities from the Plum Island Ecosystem LTER, Massachusetts, United States - Salt Marsh Sediment SW1602-20 ... | reverse complement strand
ACGAGGAATACAGCGCAACGCAGAAGTTGGACTTTTTACGAAGCCATCAAGCCTAACTGATGGCGTGTTGTAGAGTTTCCTTTAGGGTATCCGGCATTTTTTCAACCTCCTCAAGGTCTATAATCTCCTGAAAGGCCGGAATGCCGGACAGCTGTGTAATTTGAAGAATGAAATCATCCGGCGGAAGGAAGCATTCAATCGGGGCTTTCAATATGACGACGGGAAGTCCGCCCAAATCTTCAAGCGCTTGAAATTCCACTTCGTAACGCAGATCTTGCAGCAGCTGTTTTAATACCGGGAAGTGCTTTAAAAAGATTGAAAGTATTAAACAGGAGATAAGAGACTGCTTCATGTCATCGGGCTGGCGTGTTTCAGTTCCCGTTACCATAGCTTTTAAGCGATTGTAAGGACACTCGCTTTGGTATGAGAGAATCCACCGAGTGGCGGCGGTGATGCTGGTCGCCTTTTCCTTTGACTCTCCAATGTAAATTGAATATTTAAATGGCACTGCATCCAGCTGGTTTGAAATGGTCGGCAAGGGAGTTTGAAGTTTTTTGGGCAACCCAAAGGGTTTTTCACAAATTTTCGCGTATTGTTCCTGAAGTTCGGCGAAGGCTTTGTCCGATCCCGGAACATCATTCATGCTCGAGCTTTTAATATAAGTGCCAAGCAATTTTCTGGGAACAAAAAGCGGTTTTAAAGTATTCAGATGCCCTTTAAGCCTTTTGTCCAGAACTTCTACGATCTTTTCAGTGTTCTTGCGCAGCTGCATGAACTGCTGATTGTCCAAATTCTTTCGAATGATGTTTTGGTTGCCCATGGTGCCTTCTTTAATTATTTTTTAAGATTTTAATAAAAACATCCAGCAAATCTTTTGTATTATATAACCTATATTAATAACAATGTCAATAAGATACTTTTTAAGTTGGTAACTTCTCAATAAGTTCTGGTATATGGAATGATCCTATTAACCCGAATCCATAATTTGTTAAGATGTTTCTTAAGTTGAACATTTATCCCGGGTGAGAGATTCAGGTTATCGGTTTAAAGAGAACGGTTGTCTATTTTAGCTCTATCACATATACATCCGCCGCCTCTTCGGTTGAATATGGCCCGAAAACAATAGATTCGGGAAAGCCGTCTACTTTAACAAAATAAGATGTTTCAGGATTCAATTCATTTTGTGCGGCCCAGGCAGTGTATTCTTTTTCTCCTAAATTCAGTTTCAATCCTTCCATAGGGTAGTTCAGCACAGACTTACTCGGGAGTTTCCCACCGGGGCCCACCGCATGAAATGCAATCTCACCGCCGTCAACCCCAAACATGGCGCCGGGCCAAGCGGAATGAAGAGGCCGTATCTCAAACCACTGCCCGATATGCTCATTCCCGTAGATATCAATGTGGTATTCAGGGGATATTTGCTTTGGAGTGGCATGGGCCTTTGCCACCAGTTTTGCCCCTAAAACAGCACTTGAGGCGGACAGTACATCAGCCCCTTTTAAAGGTGTGGTCAGCAAATCCGGCGGAATCGGCTCTCCTTCTGTCTGCAACAATACCATCGGAAAATTAAGTCCTCTTTGGGCTTGAACTGTAAGCGCCAGCAGAGAAAGTCCATACCGAAAGGCTGGGTTGCGAAAGTCTTTTTCGGATCCCAAAATTGCCCACAGGACCACTTGCGTGTCCATCAACTCCTCTCTAGGCTTCATCCAGGCAACTTTTTCCAGATTGTCCTCCCAAAAATGGCCGTTTGCATCCAGTCCATAGGTCTTTAGCTGCCCCATCAACTTTTTCACCACATCTTCAGACGAAACCAGCGAACTCAGCCATAACTTCTTCATGTTATATTCCCTCCCTGTTTGACGAATAAAAAGGCTATGTTCCAGCAAAATCCTATTAACGAATTTTGCTTCGGCAGTTTCTTCGGAGAACGTCCGGTCCAGTCAGCTTACCACTGGGAGAATGATCTGGTCAACCACATTCTCCCGTCTCGGTAGGGTAAACGCATTTGATTTCGGCCCAGCGGAGCGACGGCGTGTTTTTCTTGGAAACCGACTGACTGTTTGAAGGGTTTTAGCACGCGTTAGCCCGAGCCGAATGAAATTATGACTTAAAAAATTAATGGGGTAATTTAGCGAGGAATTGTTCTTAACACCTCCGGCGCGGCTCGGGCTTACGGGTGCTTAAGAACAAGTTTCAGTCGGTTGGAAAGAGATATACGCCGTCGTGGAGCGTTCTCCCTGAATTGGGATTCAAATGCGTTTGCCCTGCCCGTCTCGGAGTTCCCCATCCCGTCGTCTGATCCGGTTTCCATTTCAGGGGGATCTTCTGCCCCCAAGGCAGATTTCAGGGCCATGTCCGCCTGGAAAGACCCAATAGCTTCCCAATTTTTGCTTTACCAGTGTAGCCTCAAAATAGGGTTATGAGTAAAAATAGAGGATGAAAATCATTTGACTACGTTAAATATAATATGCTTATATGTAAAAATTCCGGCCCGGAGGACCGGGTTTTTCAGGGCAAAATAAATTTATTATCATTGCGTTGAGATTGAACCGTCCGGCAGTGCATACGGTAGCATCAAACAAACAATGGCCTGGAAATCACCCCTTTTCTCTTTACTGTCACAAAAGGACATGTTCCATGCAGCTAAAGCAGTTCCCCTTGATCGGCCCAATTATAGGTCTTGTCGGTATTATTATTGCCGTTGTTATCTTCATTGGGGTTTCCGTTTTCATCTACAAAATGTTTTTTAAGTCTCTCGTACAGACAAGTGGTTTGGCCACAGCGGGTAATAATTTGCAAAACAGCGGCAAAGAGGCAGATGCGATTATTTTAGAAATGCGCGAGTCAGGTCTCACGGTCAAAGAGTATTCTGAAGTTGAATTGCTTCTGGAAGTCCATCCGAAAGACAGGCAGCCTTTCCATGTGAAAATAACAACGGCCATCTACCGACTCCACACTCACTTGTTTCAGCCGGGCGCCAAATTGAAGGTTAAATATGATCCCAATGACCTGAGCAATGTCGATATAGCATCAACGCCCGTCCCCCCACCTGCAATCGGAGAGAAACAAGCCGGAGACAGGCTGAAGCAATTAGATAAATTGAAAAATGAGGGCCTTGTTACTGAAGAAGAGTATAAACTCAAACGGGAGGAAATTCTGCGCGAGCTATAACTTGTAATTATCCGAATATAATTGCCTCAAAAGCTTATGTTCCCGGTTATCCTTGTTTTAAAAGCAGATATAAGATCCTATAGGTTCATTTCAACAGTAACGCCGATTTTGCCAGATTCCGGACAATTTCTTCCATAGAAGTTTTTAAGGCATCCCTCAGATGGTTTTTCCCTGAAATCTGCTTGTCATTTTCTTCCAATACGAACGTGCCATCCGCAGCTCGTTTCACCAAATGGTCCAAAATTGCCTTATGGTTTTTGTGTCCATCCATAACCTTGAGGAGTTCCTTTGAAATCGGGTCAAAATTTATAACTTCATGCCGTTGATTGACTATGGGCAGGCCATGCCTTGCTTGATAGGCAGCCAGTGGACTCACCATTGGCCGTTCACTCACTGCTGTCACAAAATCCGCTTGCCAGGTGTGAAACTCGATCGCATTTCCGGCGAAACAGTAAAGTAAATCTTCTCCTAAAGTTTCTCTCTCCTCTATCGCCGCCATCTCATAATGGTTCAGTTTCTTTTGCAAAAATTGCTTCGACTTTTTGATCAATGTACTCAGGTTCATGGCCTCGGGCCAAGCGCGTCTCAAAACAACCAGCGCAGCCTTTGTCAAAGGAAAGTCGGTTTTAATCTTTGCCCCATTTGGCGCTTTGAAAACCTGTTTTACGCCGGGACTTAAATCAATGGGTTCACCTGCCGTGTCCGCCCTTGAGGCGATGAGAATCCCCTCTAAATTATCAGCGACAAGGGTGCGCTTAAACGATAGATTCATATGACAGAGAAGGGTCTGCCGAAAGAGGCGGTTACGAAGAAAATCCATGTATTGCTCGGCCTCAACGGTATCCTTGCTGATTCCTTCCAGGGTCTTTTCCACTTCCCGGGAGAAACCGCTGGCAAGCATTTTGGAAAATTGAGCTTCGGCCAGATATTGCAGCCCATGCTTCTCTGCTTGTTCGATAAACTGGTGAAAATAGACAGGGGAATTATTTTCCTCCAGATGATCGTGGAAGATATACCAGTCCTCGGCGCGCCTTATGAGGTCCAGCTCGCTTTTCAACAACAGCCCGAAATAGTCGGTTCCAGTCGGCACCGAGCTTGCTAAAAAATCCATCAAGGCTCTGGCCTGCTCAATCCGCTCTTTGGTCTCCTTAAACTGGTTTGTATGGTAAAGCATCATATGGCGGATCATTTCCCGTATGTGCCAGCCGGGATAGGTGTTGTAGCTGATGTAGGCGATTCCGTTCGGCGCAAGGTTTTCTCCGGAAATAGCGAAAATCTTGTCCTGAACCGCATCCGGCACCCATGAATAGACGCCGTGGGCGATAATGTAATCGAACACACCAAACGAGCCGTCAACATCCGTGATGTTTGCATGCTTGATACGGATATTTTTCAGGCCCAGATCCTGAACGGTTTTCCGCCCCATCTCGACCTCCCGCTTTGAAAGATCAACCCCTACAAACTCACTTTCGGGAAGGTGATAGGCCATGGGAATCAAATTGCCGCCGCTTGCGCAGCCGAGCTCGAGCACGCGACATCGGGTTACAGGGGGAGGGGTTAAGCCGAAAAGGCTTCCCAAGGTGGCAAGATGGTCAGGGTGAGATTGTGGATAGCTGTGACTTTCGTAGGGAATTAGATCGTAACTATATGGGGTTTGGTTTGTTTTCACGAATCACCTTGCTGTTTTGCGTATGCTAAAGAATGGGGTTCTCACTTCCAGGAGAGGAATCTGCCAGAAGCCGGGATTCGAGCTTCAGGAAACGGGTCGGAGAAGTTGCCCGAAGCCAGGCCATGGGCACACTTATTTTTTTTAGACGTTAGGACAGCACCATGACTTTTGTCTGGCTGGGGACAATCCTGGTTCCCGGACAATTGGTCGAATTCTGGAGCGACATGCTGGTCAGTTTTGTGGCCGGGGTCCCTCCCACAAGCACCTTGAAGGCGGCGGTCAGGTGTCTGCATGGACCCATGACGGTTCCCGAAGCTACTCCCATTGATACTCCCGCGTTATCGCCGTTGGTCATGGGTATGGTTGTCGCCATATTGTGTACAGGCATACACATAATGAGAACTTTAAACTGGGAGGGAACTGCTGTTGGTCCCATAGCCATGTTGGGATACGGAATCGGTACCGGACCGACCGGTGAAGGTGTCAGACACACATCCGGAAACCCAAAATCCATTCCACCCATTTGCGTATTCACGAACATCAGTATTCTCCTATCCCATATGTATGCGTTCTGCGTCGATTTTTACATCTTCTTTGGCCGTCAACATGGAATATTTTCCCCTCAAAGAAAGGAGTTTATCAATGAGATAGTCCAATCGACCGGCTCTTAACCGGTCAATCTCTTCAATTGTGCGGTAGGACCGTTTTATTCTTTGAGTCAAACGCTCAATCAAGGAATCAAACGTGGTGACGATCAGCCGGATTTTCTCCACCTGACCCATCCAGAACCCTCCGCTAAAAATAAGACGGTGGATACGGACTTCACTGTTAACGGAGTGAATGTTCAACTCGGGAGAGGTGAGCCCGATATCCTTGGCCGAAGCCAAAGCTATCCCTTCCGGAGCGGCTATTGTCAAACGACCGTCTTTCACTTTAAAATCCACATTACCGTGGAATACAAGTGTTTGTTTTTGTCTGTCTTCCCGCTCAAGAACTGCCAAGATATAAAAATCATCCATAAGATTTCCTGCCACAAGCACTTTATCACCCGGCAGGGGTTCTATCAGACAGCTTATCGCCTGTTTGGCGTAATAAGTTCCGGAATGGGTTTCAACAGTATAATTTTTTTTGTCGTTCTTAGTAATAATACCCGGTTCCTGGACCATAAAATTTTCTTGAAATTGTTTTGCCGGATTACCCATTTTTCTCTACCTCTTAACGGTTAAGCGATTCAAATTATATTGCCGGTTGCCACTGTTCCGCTGAAGCCAATTCAGGATCGGTACCCAAGACCGCTTCTCTGTTTGCCAGGGTCCAAATGGTAGATTCTTCTTTTATTTGGTGGAGTTTCGTCCGAAATAGATTGGTGAGCGTCATGTCGGCTCCGGACAAATCCGCATGGGAAAAATCGCAATCTTTTAAATTGGCTTTGGTAAACTGTGTTCCTCTGCAAATAGCGTTTTTACAAGCACAGGCCTCCATATCGACCTCTCTGAAATCAGCCAATGTCAAATCGGCTTCCTGAAGGACAGATTGTTTCAGAACGGCCCCTTTGAGGTTTGCCTTGGTCATCTTTGCTTTCATAAAAAGCGCCATACTCGCTTGTATATTCTCAAGATTGGCCCCGGACAGATCTGCTTCCATAAAGCCGGCCTGGAAAAGATTTGCATTCGATAAATCCGTGCCTTTCAAATCAGAGCCGTTAAATTGGCTCATGGTAAAATCCATACCCTGTAGGTCCATATGTGCAAAACAGGTATTGAACAGTAAGACCTGGCGAAATGTCGTTTGGTTGATGGTGATGGTCGTAAAATCGATTCCCACTAACATGGTCTGCTCACAATAAGCATGACTCAGATCGGCGTTGGCAAGAATTGAATCCAAAAAAGCGGAACGGTTTAATTTGGCATTGGATAAATTGGCATTGCTTAAATCAGATTGGACAAAAGAGGCAAGTGTCAAGTCGGCGCCGCTTAGGTCGCTGGACGAAAAATCCGCATCAACAAATTTTGCCACGGCAAGATTGGCTTTCCCTAACCGTGCGGTGTTAAATTGGCATTCGTTGAAAACTGTCAGATGCATATTTGCGCCCTCCAGATTGGCGCCGATAAAGTTTGACTTTAAAAAAATGGATTCATTGAGCCTTGTCCCTAACAAATTGGCATTTTTAAAATCAACCTGTTCAAAGATGCCGCCGGACATATTCATATCCGACAGGTCCATGTCCGAGCAGTCATTATTTGAAATGACCTCTCCTCGCCCGATCAGATCTTGTATTTCCTCTCTTGATAACCGGGAAAGTCGCGATCCGGCCTCAAATTGTTTGCGTATGTTATCGCGCAAATCATCTGAGATCATTGTGGGATCCACCTGTTTATTGAGGTTTTGGCAAGGTTGGCCTGTCCGATATTCGTATTTCGAAATTTTACTTTCATAAAATCCACCATGCAAAGATTTGCTCCCTGCAGATTTGTCTCGTCCAGGGAGGCTTTTTGTAAAGACCCTCCGAACAGATTGATAGATACCATATGTGCGCCGGCCAGATTGGTTTTTACAAATTGGGTTTCTTTGGCGATAGCTTGGTAAAAATTACTCTTACTCAAATTACACTCACTGAAATCAGAGCCGGAAACATCAGCCTTTTCAAAGTTTGATTCTGCAAGATTTGATCCTCTCAGATTGGCTTGAGTAAACCTTGCATTTGTAAAGTCCGCCTCCTGAAAGGATGATTCATTCAGGATACGGATATTGGTTAATTCGGCTTCTCTAAATAAGGACTTGTCTGCGGTCACACCAACCAATGTAGCTGAAGAGAGATTCGCCTTCGAAAAGTCACAGTTCTGTAGAGAGGCATTCAGGAAAAAGGACTCACTCAAATCGGCCTCAGCGAGCTTGGCGCCAGTAATATCGCTTTCCATAAAGCGACTTTTTTTCATGAGCGCTCCGGTCATGGTTGCTTCCGTGAGTACCGCCTCGGAAAAATCAGCTTCTTCGAGAGTTGCATTGCTAAAATCTGCATGGGTAAGAGTGGCCTTGACCAGTACCGCGTTGGAAAGATCGGCGCCGCGCAAGTCAGTGCCGGAAAGATCGGCCTCTCCCAAGCCTGCGGAGCACATTTTCGCTGACGCGAGTCTGGCGCCGGAAAGATCGGCGCGCAGCAAAACACAACCGCGAAAATCCGCGCCTTCAAGGTTTGCGCCCGAAAGATTCGCTCTCTCAAGAAAAGACCCTTTTAGATCAACGCCGGCAAGATCTAGGTTAGCAAGATCCACGCCGGTAAAATCCCTGCCGGCCAAATTTTCCCCTTTCCGGTATCCGGCGAGAATATCCTCTTTCATTCGTGCCAAATCTTCCTCCGGGGATAGGAGGGCCGGGGGGAAATAATGGCCGTAGTCCCTGTAGGCTTCATTGAGCATTTTTTCCGCCTGGTGAATTCTTTTTTCTGTTTCAGAATCATTGATCCCTGAATTCCTCAATTGAGCGATGGCCTCTTCTGCTGAGAACCTGAGCCGGGGAGCAGGCTTTTTTTGGACCTCTTTCACCAGGAAATCGTAATCAAACCCTTGTTCTGCCAGGACCCTTCTGGCCTTTTCTTCGGCCTGGGTTTGGCTGTCCTCGATAAATTTTGACAAATGTTCCATATTATCCAGGTCCATTTCCGAAACCTCAGAGCGGCCCGGATCGCATTTTTCCGGATCCACACCGGCTTTTTTTAACCGGGCCTTAATTTTTTCTTTTTCTATTTCCCCCCTTTTTTTCATGTTGCCTGCCAGCAATTTTTCTCCGACAATAAGCCTGGTCTCATCGTCATCCATTATTTCAGCCAGGCCGGACTTCTCACCGGAAGGTATCAGATCTTTTTCATTCAAGGAAAAAAGGTAGCCCTTTTCTTTATCCAGCCTCTTTAAAAGGGCCTCCTGATAATGGTCCGGGGATTTTTTATCATCCGACAGTCGTTCATAGGCAACAAGCAGGTGGGTAATATCTTCGGCATCATCGGTTGCCGTTTCAATGGTTCCGCGGCAGGTAACAATTCCTTTTTCAGCATGGGGAAAAAGCCACACCGTATCAGGACGCAACTTGATTTCCTTGAAGACCGGTTCGCTTTCAATATCCTGATTGATAAAGCAGCGCGAGCGGATCCCGGGAAGGTTTGCGGTCAGGAGCCATTCCTGTGGATGCATTCCCTCAATCTCAAAAAATTCGTCTCCCGTAAAAAAGCCGTCTATCTGCTGATCAGCAGGGGCCGTGTTGTAATAGGTCCAGTCCAGGTCCTCGGCAAGACCCGGAAAACGTTCATTGAGCCATTTCTCATCAAAGGTCCCCGCCTTTGAAAAGCGCTGGGGCCAAGTCATATCCAAAGGAGCAAAACCCACAGGCTCGGGCCTGTCTTTGGGAAAGGTCACCAGCCTTTTCGGATCTTCTACATTAGGGAGCGGCAAAAGGTCTTTTCCGGTCTTGATCGGAAGCGGTTCCATTCCCTTGCCGAGAGGATTTTGAGGAAATCCGGAGCCGCCAAAGGCGTTTTCATAGGAAATATCCATAACCGTTATGGGTTCGGGCTCAGTTATTCCCATGGCCGAACCTTCTCCCCGTTTCCAATAGCGATCGCCGAATACATAAAGGGTCTTGTCAATTCCGGCCAGTTTGATACGTACCTTGCCGCCCGGAACAAGCCGGCCGCCTGGCGAGAAGAACTTGCCGGTCAAGACAACTTCTCCCCTGGGCTTGGGCATACCCAGGTCCAAAATGGCCCCTTTCCCTAATTCCCGGGCCGTAAATTTCCACATGTCGATCTCGGAATGCAATTGGCCCGCAGGAGTGAACGGGAAGAAGCTGAAAACGGTCACAACAAAATAGGACCTGTTATCATTTTCAAAGGTTTTGTAAAGGATCCCTTGTTTTAACGGCTTGATGACCTTCATTTACAGTTTTTCCGCTGTTTTTTCACTTTTTGACAGGGTTTCCTATGGCGCCCGCAAAGACGGCACCCTCCACATCAATGTTGGAAAAATCAACTCCTTCAAGAACGGCTCTCACAAACATGGCGTCACTGGCCTTGGCGGCAGCCAGGTTTGCCCCGGTGAGATCGCATTCCAGAAAGCGGACTTTTCTGGCACTCGCTTTCTGCAGATTGGCGTTCCTGAAAATTGCCTGGGTACAATCCGCTTCATCCAGGACAGATTCAGTCAGGATAGCCCCAGTGAAATCGGCCTGAACAAGGACCGCCCGGGTAAGATCCGCCCTTTTCAGGTCGGTGCCGGCCAAGTTGGCCTGGCCCAGGCAGGCCTCTGAAAGTTTTGCCGAGGGAAGAAATGCGTTGGTGAAATTGGTTCTTACCAGGACACATTTCGTGAAATCGGCTCCGCGCAGATCAGCCCCGGAAAAATCCGCCCCTTCCAGAAAAGCTTCTTTGAAGTCAATGCCCCTGAGATCCGTTTGAGAGAGGTCAATCCCCGAAAAATCCTTTCCTGAAAAACTCTCGCCCTCCTCATAATCCTCCAGGACCGTCTTCTTCATTTGCGCTTTCTCTTTTTCACTGGGCAGGGCCATGAGCGGAAACGCATAGCCGTATTTCCTGTAGGCATCATTATAATTCTGCTCCGCTCGATGAATTGCCTCTTCAATATCCGGATTGTTCATCCCTGCCGCCCGTATTTTTTTGATGGTTTCTTCGGCTGAAAATTTGGGCACTCCCGCCACCTTGTCGGCCGCCCCGGAAGCTGCTATGACGTTTTCGTTATCCATTAGTGAAAACCCTCCTCAACAAATGATTATACGTTGAGCATATTTGATGATGATGAGATGATTGAATGAGACCCATTGCATTTTCACATAATATTCCATAATGTTGAAATAGATTGTTTAACACCGGCAGTGTCCAGTTTAAATGTTTTGCTCTCAATTTCCCCACTGGGCGAATTGGTCACTCTCGGACCTGCGTTCAGTTCTATACTGGCTGAGGCATTGATCGCCATTTTTACAGCAAGAACCAACTCAAGAAAACCGCCCACTTTTATGTCCATCTTAATGCCGATGAAGATTTCGTTCGCGCCAGCCAGGGAAACAGATGATTTGGCCCCGACGAAAACCTCACTCTTTCCCCCGACATATATTTCGCTTGCCAATGCGATGGTTATCTGGCTCTTTGTACCCACCCAGACACTGGTATTTCCCGCGATACCGGTAATATCCAGGGAACCGACATAAAGAGCATTTTCTCCGGCCACCTTGGTTTGCTCGCTTTTGCCAACAGCAGTGAGCTTTACTCCTGCGATATTTGTTGTTTCTTTTTGCCCCACATTGGTAAACGTAGAAGCGCCAATGCTGTCGTTCGTGGTGTCGCCAATGGTCTGTGATTTCCTGTTGCCGAGTGTTTTCCTTTCCACATTACTCTTGAAATCATATTTTTGGTCACCCGTAACTTCAAGGGTTCGTTTTTGGCCGATTTTTGTATTTTCGTTGGCATCAGTGGAAATCGCTATGCCGGAAGGTACGCCATTTTGTGTCGCGCCGATCCGGACAAAAGTATTATCCGTGGGAGAATGTAATTTCATCAATTGAGCCCCGCTTTTATCCTCCGTATGGATTTGATTCCCCCCTCCTGTTTTGATCATGCACTGGGTCTGATTCTGTGAGTTAATAGGACTCTCTGTTTCTGGATTCGGTACGGATCCCGAGATAATGGGCCTGTCCGGGTCGCCGTCTATAAAAGTAAGGAGCACTTCCGTACCTTTATGCAGAGGAAAGTGCATCCCATACCCTGAGCCGGAATAGGGCTGTGCCATACGAATCCAGCGTGATGCCTTTCCGCTGTCATTACCGCTTTGATCAAAAGGTAAAATAACCTTATAGCGTCCCTGATCGTCGATCTCTGCGTATTGGCCGTCACCGGCAGCATCGATCCTGGCGTTCGTGGTGCTATGAAAACGCGGCTTCTGCGTTATACGTTCCGGACGAAACTGAATGTCGGCAGATATGGCCACAAACCGGTTTCTATAATTTATTCTCTGCTCCTCCTCGGACGACTCCCCTCCATGCCCGGAAAGAATTGGCAAGGCCTGATTCCCCTCATGCGTCACTTGGGCAATTAGATATCTTTGGTTGTTGTTGGACCGGTAATGTCCGTCCAACTCGAAAAAGAAACCCGGACAGCAATTAGCGGCCGTGCTTTCGCCATGATAGACTTTCTCACGACAGATAAGTTCTTGGGCGCGAATACTTGCTAAATTATTGCCTTCTTCCGGAGTTTTAAAATGTTCACCATATATATAGACATCGCCGCTCGCATCAGGGTCCACCTGCGCTTCGCCTCTAATTTCCAGGCTCGGCCGACGATAATTATAATCTTTTAAAATTACCCGGTGGGGAAGAATTTTCTGTCGTAGCACCAGCGAGGTGACAACCTCTTCGTCCATGGGAACCAAAGCTGATGCCGGAGAATAATTGAGTTGATGCTCTGCAAGCATATTCTGATGAGCCGTTGAAGTATCGGTGATGATCAGTTTTTCACCCTCTTCAGACTGCTCGAAAAAATAATAGATCCCTTCGCGTTCCATCCATCGGGAGATAAAATTAAAATCGGTTTCCCGGTACTGACAGATATATTCCCAGGATTGATACGACCCGGTAAGCCTAAATTCGTAATCATGGCTGGTTAATCTGGCTTGCTGCAAAATTTCTTCGATAATATCCCTCACGCTTTTGTTCAAAAAAAGCTGATTTTCGTGATACAAATTCGTCCGCCAGAGCTTCGGCGTCAACACAGCACGGTAAATACAATATCCTTCGATTTCCTCGAACTGCTCAAATTGTGACACGATTCCAAAAATGGGGCGGTTATCCAAACCATGGCGCAACATAGTAAACTTGGCCGGATTTTGCAGAATTGATCTAAAATCAATTCCCGACTCTTGAGAGGCCAGTGTGACATCGAACTGATAGGGTATAGATAAGCCTTCCATACCCTTGAAACGAACAACAATAAAGGTTTCTTCCGGATAGGCGTCGGAGACAAATGTGAAACGGAGATTTTCCTGAAGCGTCATTTTCAACCTCCTTCAAACGTAATCTCAAAAGATCCTTCCGGATCAAGGTTCAGATGAATCTTGGAGGGCATTTCCCCTTGGCCCATCCTGGCCAGAATTTCCTGCGACATTCGGGGCATAATGCTTCCGGTCATGATATAATCAATGTTTCTAGCCCCGGTTTCAACCTCGGTGCAGCGGGAAGCGATCTGTTGCACGATATCTTGAGAATAAGAGAGTTTCATTTTATGGGTCTCGTCAAGCCGCTTCACCAATTTATCCATTTTAAGGGAAACGATATCTTTCAGAATATCCGAACCCAATGTAACGTATGGGATAACCGTCATTCGAGCCAAAAGCGCGGGTTTGAAATGGTTGCTTAAAATCGGGCGGACAGCCGCAGTTATGGTTTCAAAAGATGGGATTTCATCACCGGAACACATTTCTGTTATCACGTCCGTGGCCAGGTTGCTGGTAAGAAAAATCACCGTGTTTTTGAAATCGATGAGCCTCCCTTCGCCGTCCGAAAGCATGCCTTTGTCAAATACCTGGTAAAAAAGATTCATCACCTCAAGATGACCCTTTTCTACCTCGTCAAGAAGGACCACGGAGTATGGGCGTTGTCGAACTGCTTCGGTGAGCACGCCGCCTTCACCGTATCCCACATAACCGGGAGGAGACCCGATCAGTCGACTGACTGTGTGCTTTTCCTGGAATTCACTCATGTTAATGGTAACCATAAAATTTTCACCGCCAAAAAGGAGATCCGCCAGGGCCAGACCGGTTTCGGTCTTGCCAACACCGCTTGGGCCTGCCAGCAAAAACACCCCCAGGGGCTGATTGGGGTCTTTAATACCTGCTTTGGCTGATTTGATCACCTCTGAAATAATTCCAAGGGCCTCATCCTGTCCTTTGATCCTTTGTTTAAGATTTTCTTCCATGGTAATGATGTTTTGCGCTTCATCGCGCATGACTTTCCCTAACGGGATGCCGGTCCAGTCCGAAACTACCTTGGAAACCACATCAGGATCGACTTCGGTGCGAACCAGCGGGAAATCGCCCTGGATGATTTCCAGTTCGCTAACTGCCTGTGCGACCTGAGCTTTTATTTCATTATCGTCCTCATCGCTTTCAGCGGGTTCCCGGCTCCTAATTTGGTAAAGCTTTTCTCTTAATTCAATAATTTTTCGGGCCAGTCCCTGTTCCTTGACCCAGCGCTCCTCGAGTCCGGTCAGTTCTTTATTTAAACGTTCCAGTTCGGCTTCGATTTCCTTTTGACGGTTTTCATCGATATCCATGCCGTGAAGATCATCCCTTTCCAAAGCCCTTTTTTCCCTTTCCAGGGCCTGGATGGTGCGTTCTTTATCCTCTACCACATCCGGTTTGGCCGTTAGCAAAACTTTTACCCGGGCTGCACTAGTGTCCAATAGATCTACCGCCTTATCCGGAAGCTGCCGACCTGAAATATAGCGGCTCGAAAGCTCTGCCGCGGCTTGAATAGCATCATCTCTTACCACCACATGATGGGCATCCTCGTACTTGCTTTTTAATCCCCTTAAAATAAGAACAGCCGTCTCCTCTGAGGGTTCATCCAGCTTCACCAGCTGAAACCGACGCGCCAGAGCTGCATCCTTTTCAAAATATTTTTTGTATTCCGACCATGTGGTCGCGGCAACCGTTCGAAGTTCTCCACGCGCCAGTGCCGGTTTCAACAGATTCGCCGCATCACTCATTCCCGCTGAACCGCCGGCGCCAATCAGGGTATGGGCTTCATCGATAAAAAGAATAATAGGCTTCTCCGAGGCCTTGATTTCATTGATCACAGATTTTAAGCGATTTTCGAACTCGCCTTTCATACCGGCGCCCGCTTGAAGCAAGCCCATGTCCAGACCTAAAATCGATACATCCCTTAACAATTCCGGGACATCCCCTTCAACAATCCGCAAGGCCAGACCTTCCACCACAGCGGTTTTGCCGACACCGGCCTCACCGACCACAATGGGATTGTTTTTACGCCTGCGTGCCAGAATATCGACCATCTGGCGGATTTCTCGGTCTCTGCCAAAAACCGGATCGATTTCTCCGGCTCTGGCTTTACGGGTAAAATCATCGCAAAACCGTCCCAGAGCTGTTGCGTCACTCGGCACCCCCTCTTCTTCTGCCATATCCACTCTTTTTGAAGGCTTTTCCACTGACCCTTTTAAGATGTCCCAAAACTGGGCCATTAGAGCGTCTCGGCTGATTGTGTTCAAAAGATCCACGTAGCTTCCGGTGGCAAATTGTGCCGAGCGGTTTAAAAAGGCAAGAATGAGTGCGCCGGATCGGATAAGGTTTTCTCCCAGATCTACTGAACCCACCAGCCAGGCTTCTTGAAACCACTCCATTAGAAGCGGTGAAAAAACAGGTTTGGCAGCATTACCGGTTTTAAACTCTTCTAAAGACTGTTCAACCGTTTTTATCACCCTGCCGGAGTCAATATCAAACTGCCGCAAAATCAAAGGAAGGTCTGACTGAGGTTCCTCCAATAGCTTGGCAAACAGATGCTCCACCGTAACCTCGTAATGGGTGCGGGTAACACAAAGCCCTGCCGCTGCTTCCAAACACCGGGTGCAATAGGAATTCAAGCGCGCAAGAAGTGATTTTATATCAACTATGATCATTTGTTTCCTCCTATCTGCGTTGTGGCGTATAGATCGTCCTGACCTCTCCGATTTGGGCACTTGAAAAGACCCAGGTATTCAACCCAAGCCCTGAACGTTCAGGATCGCCCAAACAAATCGTTTCCGCTTCACCCGAAGCCAGAATGATTTCCAGATCATATTCAAGAGACTCAAGAACATACATATCCGTCAAAAATGTTACGGTGGTATATGTATCTGCTTCCGGGTAAAAACTTTGAAATCTTTTTTTATCCAATGGACCGATCCGGATTCGAAATTTTCCCATTCGATCTATAATTTCTTCACCAAGAAAACAGTTTCGGCCCAAAAAATGGTCAGGTGATCCGACGAACAGTTTCTGATCATCGGGGATTTTAGCTTTTCTCTCCAAACAGGGAATTACGGTCACGGGCATACCATTCAAAGCATCCTTTAGCAGGGTTTCCAAGCCAAGGGCCGATCGCGGCATTTGGGTAAATAGACCGACATAGCGGAGCAGATGGCAGGGATCAAAAATGTCTGATCTTAACTTTTCCTCCCCTATGCCCATAAGGCAGAAAAGTCTTTCAGCATGCCGGGTATTATTGAATTCGACAAGCTGAAGGCTCTGTTGATATTTGCATAAGCATCCATAAAGAAGCTGAAAAAGGCGATGGTTTATAACATCGATAAACTCCCGGGTCACCGATTCATCATTGGCGGCTTCGTCCATAAGATCTTCAGTATAAAATGTAGGTAAAGGAGATGAAATGCCGTAAAGCCCAAGGAAATTAGCTGTTACCTGAAACCGGGTTTTTTCTTTATTTTCTGTTTCTTCAATTCGATCCACATCTGCGGCAGGAAAAGCCAGTGACAGTTTCGGCCGAACCCTGATAGAATCAAATTCAAGTGTGTCGGTAAATTCCATGCCACTGGAATCTCGACACAAAAGACGTAGTAAACGCATGGCCTGAAAGAATGAAAAGGAGTAACCTTTTTTCAGCAAATCGAACTTCAGCTCTGATGTTATATCAGGGGATGGACTCCTAGTCGGGCTGGCCATTGATAAAGATCTCCCTTTAGTGCCTCCTGTATGGATAAGTGGGTGTAAGTGTTTATGGAAGCATAATTGCCCAGAAAATGATCCATTATGCATCCAAAAAGATATAGATCTCCGATACCTGCAAAATGGTCCTGATGGACTTTTATTCGAATTTTCCGCCCTCGCATCATGATGCCCCGTACCAGTCTTTCGGAACTTACTGTTTCAACACTTTCAATGCCGGCGATACGTTTGCGATTGGTTATGATTGCTGTCTTGTCGCGGGTTTCTTCAAAAATATAAAGTTCCAGAAGGGCTCGCAGGTTTTGAGCATTTGAAAGCGAAAGATAATTTAATGAAAGGTGCGAGAGTAATCGCCACAACAGATTGGTCCCCAGCGGCGGTAACACATTGGCCGTCGGGGATATGATATTCTGAAACTCGACAAATTCCGGCGACGAACTGGTGGGCTTAGAAATATCTCCACGCTGTAACCTTTCGGGTAACCCGCCGTTGGTGCATTGAATACGGGTTGAAATGGTTTCTTTTCTGAGAGGACCTGATGCAAAAGGATAGGCAAATGATAAAAAAACATCGAACCCGGATTGAACCGGCGAGCGTCTCAGTTTGGTATGATAAACCGGGGTTGATGTCTGCTTGTAAGAAAACATATCAAATGGCAAATAATTTATTTCCTTGGCCGTCCCCTGGACAAAACCCACGACTTTTTTCAGAGCATATACCTGGAAATGTTCAGCGTTTGACCCGTATGGACGTACCACATAGTCAGTTTTGCGATGATCCAGACGGATGGGATCGGCATCATGGTCAAAGAGATTGATGGCCGGTGCAGCAGCAAGAACAAAATTGGAAGTTTTTATCTTGGGTGGTGGAAACGGGAGATCGTTAAGTAAAAAACATATCTCAAATCTGTTCCCCTCCCCTCTGTCATGCCAGCGTTCCCATCCCACAAGATCCAAAAAGAGAAACTTGTAGGGTAGAATAAAATATTCCTGCAGTATCCGGTATCCCGGAAAAGAATGGGATGGATAAGGGAAAAGACTCTCCGTGTGTGAAAATCCCACGGAACGTAAATGATCGGGCGTTAGCAATAGCACCTGCCCGGTATCAAGGGGTTTGATTTCAATCTGTTTCAAATGGTTCTTCAAAAGGAAATAAAGATCTGCGGCATTGGAAAAATCTCCGGCAAGGAAGAACCTTAAGAAGCCCGGTTGCCAGTCTGACAGCTTGGGTCCCTGAAGCTCCAATCGGAGTTTTATTGTGGGTGGACGTCCGGCAGTCTCTTCGAAAAACGCTTGTGAAAGAATTAACGGATGGATGTTTACATCATAGCAAGTCTGAAAAAAACAGGTCGTACCTTCAACCGGCACCGAAGCAATATTGATGCCTGCAGGTATGGTCATGGACTGTTTGAGCGTCGGTTTGGGAGTAAAAGCCATAATGGTCGTGGAAGGAATCGGCCGTAGATAATGGGGCCAAATCAACTGGACCAGCTCATGGATAATTTCCGGGAACTCATCGTCCAATTTCTGGCGTAAAAGTGCCGTCAGAAATGCTGTGCCTTCCAGAAGACGTTCCACATCAGGATCGGAGGCAGGGCCGCCGAGCATGGGGGCTAAAGCGGGATGGGCCTTGGAAAAGTCGGCTCCCAGCTCCTTTAAATTATCCAGTTCCTGTTGAAAATAGCGATTAAACATATATAGTGCCCGAAACCTTACCGTCTCTTATGCCACTCCAGGAGAGATAGCCCACTTGCATAATATATGTGGCTGGAACGACTTACCCTTAAGGTCATCATCATTGTGCGCAAGTTGTTTTGCATCAGCCTGTGATGCTTATCTTTCCGTCAGAATCTACCACACTCTCAAAAAGCACCGGTTCCTTGTGGTCTTCAGTTACCAGTTTGGCCGTAATCTGAAAACGCAGGGACAAAAGATCCTCATCTTGAGGAATGAGTCTGACCCGTATCCCGTTTAATCGGGGTTCATATTTTTGTATGGTCTGTTGAATGGACCTCTCGAAGTCCCTAACAGAATCCGGGTAGGCGTGTAGTAATTCGGTAAAATCGGGCACGCCGTAATCTTCTCCGATGGGAACACTGCCCTGCCTGGTGTTGAGAATTTGCTGCAAGTGATCCAACACAGAGTCAATCGTTCGTTTCGGATCTTCTCTCAACCGTCTATGAGGTTCCTTTTTCCAGGCCGAGATTCTCTTAAGGAGTCTGTCTTCCCTCATTTGGCATCAACAGTCAGTTTCCAATTCCCGAAAAAATCAGCCATTATTCCGGTATACGTTTATGTAAGATGCCCCGTTTAACGCAAAAAATATCACTTGCGATATGCCGGAACGTCAAGTGAAAAACTAAGTCCTTTGTGACCAGTGATCGATGTGTTCAATCCCGTCAGGCTCATAAGTCCAGCGAATCTTACCAAAGACAAAGCTTACTTCCTCTGTAGGCGGTGAATTCGCAGAGGCCGGGTCAATGACATCCGGGCTGACTCGCGTGACTGATGCAATCCTTGCTTCCTCGATCTCAATGGTATAAAAATGTTCCTGGGTCCCACTGCCTGCTGGGTCCGGCCGGTAAAACTTGAACGTAGCCTCTACGACCTCGTTGTTACATAAGGCCTTGGCTAACAGCGGCGAACTTTTATCAATGCGTTTTACAATTTTTATGGGTTCATATGTTCTTTCCCCAGTCGCCATGCCCGATGAGGCTTCGCGCGCCGTTCGTACAGAATCTACGAATGAAAGGCACTCTATGGTGTTCTCCCTCTCAAGGGAAGCAATAGTCGAGTCACCGTCAATTTTTGTGCCATTTGCCGTTAACCAAAGATGTACTGTCTGAGCCATTATTCGTTTCCTCCTTCCTATTCTTTATCAAGCTTCCCTACCAGTGATAGGGTAAAGAAAGCGCCCATGTACTTGAAATGAGGCCTAACCTTGAGCCCCACGCGATACCAACCCGGTTCGCCCTCCACATCCTCAACCGTGACCTGCGCCTGCCGAAGCGGCCGCCGACTCCTGACTTCCGGTGCCGGATTTTCCATGTCCGCCACGTACTGGCGTATCCAGTTGTTGAGTTCTCTTTCCAGATCAGCTCTTTCTTTCCAGGTTCCGATGTTTTCCCTTTGGATAACCTTCAGATAGTGGGCCATCCGATTGATGACCAACATATAAGGCAACTGTAACCCCAACTTGTAGTTGGTTTCGGCCTCTTTTCCTTCCTTACTGATTCCGAAGAACTTGGCCTTTTGGACCGAGTTAGCAGAGAAGAAGGCCGCGTTATCGCTTCCTTTACGCATGGTTAAGCCTATGAAACCCTCTTCCGCCAGTTCATACTCCCTCCTTTCGGAGATAAGCACCTCGGTCGGAATCTTTGTCTGCACAGCGCCCATGGCCTCGTATTGGTGCAGAGGAAGGTCTTCCACCGCACCTCCGCCTTTGGGGCCTATGATGTTCGCACACCATCGGTACTTAGCGAAGCTGTCAGTCAATCTGGAAGCAAAAGTAAAGGCCGCATTTCCCCACAGATAATCGCTGTGGCTTGCAGAAACGTCTTCCTCATAATTAAAGGCCTTTACAGGTTGCGTTTCCGGCCCATAGGGCAGCCGTAACAAAAACCTCGGCAAAGCCAGCCCCACATAACGGGCGTCTTCGCTTTCCCTAAAGGATTGCCATTTCGTATACTGAGGACCTTCAAAAATGGATTTAAGATCCTTTAGCTGTGGAAGGTTGTTAAAATCCTCAAGACCGAACATGGATGGACCCGCAGCAGCAATAAAAGGTGCATGAGCCATGGATGCCACGCTGCCGAGATACTGAAGGAGCTTGATATCCTGAGGACCCGGCCCGAATTCGTAGTTGCCGATCATGGTTGCATAGGGCTGTCCACCGAACTGCCCGTATTCTGCCGTGTAAGCCGTCTTATATAACCCCGACTTGACAACCTCCGGAGAATCCTCAAAGTCTTCCAGAAGGTCCTCTTTGTTCACGTTAAGGATTTCAAGCTTAATGTTTTCCCTGAAGTCTGTTTTATCCACCAGGAACTTCAAAGAACTCCAACCAGACTCGAGCTTCTGAACCTCCGGATGGTGCAAAATGGCATCCAACTGCAGACTGAGCTTCTTGTCAATTTCCGCGATCATGTCATCCACAACCGCCTTGGAAATTTTGGGTACGACTCGACCCGGCTCAAGAAGCTGGGCTATAAGTGCTTCAACACCCTTTTTGGTGACATCATAAGCCTCATCCGAAGGTTTAAGTTTGGTAGCGTTTACAATCTCATCCAGTATAGAAACCTCTTCAACCGCCTCCGCTGACGGGGCGGTTGCCTTCTCTTGTTCTTCTGCCATAGAATCACCTCCCCTATTTGTCTATTTGTCTTCTATACCCAGTTCCTTGAGTACTTTTTCCCGAGTCGCCTCATCTTTTACGAGTCCTTGAATCTTTTTCCGGAAATCAGGAAGGTTGCTCAAGGGCCCCTTGAGAGATCCCAGGGCTTCCCTGAGTTCCAAGAGGCGATTCAATTCGGGTGTGTTTTTGGCGACAGCTTCCGGTCCAAAGTCTTTGATGGAGCCGAACTTGAGTTCAACGTTCATATCCTCACCAGGTTCACCGGAAATCTTGTTCGGAACGGTCACGCTCAACCCGATGTTCTGCGCCTTAAGAACTTCGTTGAAGTTGTCCTTATCGATGTTGATAGGCTCTCGGTCTTCCAAGGGTCGGTCATCCGGCTTCCCCATGAAATCACCCATAACCAACAGCTTCAAAGGAAGTTCGACCTCTTCCTGAGCATCACCTGTTGCCGGGCGATAAACAATGTTTACCCGTTCTCTTGGGGCAACTGATCCCTCTTTTGCCATGATTACCTCCTTTGTTCTGGATTTATGTCAATGATTATATGATCTACTTTTTTTGTTCTACCCTTTCCCCAGACGTACTGCCTCGGCCGCATCGAGCTTTGCGATACGGTTCAGAATGTCGCCCAGCTGATCCTTTGCAGTCTGATCCGTATGGATCTTAAATCCCAACCACACCACCTCGAGTCCTTTTAGCGCAAGATCCGGGTCCCACTCCTCCAGCCTGAACATTTCAATGTTCTGAAGAATCGTTTCCAGGTGCGGCATGGCAAGCTTTGGTTGTTTGGCGTTCATCAATACCTGAGACAACCCCAATCGCCACAGCAGACGGTCTCTTCCGGAGTAACTGCACCGAAGTTCTTTCTGGAGAGAGGCAACCGCCTCCGTGAGTTTCTTTTTTTTCACAAGGTCTTGGGCTTTCTGAATAGCGCTTGCCATGTGGTCATCCCTCTGTCCCTCAGAAGGAATATGTTCTGCCAAGTCAACATGACCGCCCAATCCAATGCTCTCTATCCATTGTCTTGTTTCAGGGTCCGCAAGAGGGGTCCCGTCAGAAAAAGACAAATTCTCTATGCCGGAGAGCCGGCAAATCAAGAAGCCCGTTTCCTGGCAAACAGCATCATAGGCATCCTGGTACTGATCTCCCATACCCGCCAATGCTTCTGCTGCAAACCGATTCAAATCCAGCCAAAGCAAGGCCCTTTGGAATCTTTCTTCTGCTTCTCGAAGCAGAGCCTCCCAATTTCCTTTGTCCTTGAACCCATTCAAATTGTTTTGAATAACAGTATACTCTGTCGGAGGCGGGATCTGTGTATTGCCATTTGCGGCCGGGGGGATGGCTTGGATCATCGACCACCCGGCGATCCTTCTCCACCGATACGCTCGGGGATTGGATAGATTTTCGTGGTGTAGAAAGTAATTGGCCATTCGGCCCATAGTTTGAAGGGCGTCTCGCAACATCCTTTCCGCGTCTGATGGAGAAGCAATCTCCTCTGCTTTTGAAGGTAGCACTGGTTTTTGCTTATCAGGTCTTGGCTTTGCAACCGGCGGAACATCAGGCGTCTCTACCAAAGGAGGAGATGCTTCAAATTCGGGCTTCTTCTCAGTCTTGGTTGGAATACTATCAATAAACCTTTCCAACGGTCTCAACAAAGGAGCGTCTTCCAAATACTCCTGTAAAAGCTTGTCGATCTGTTTTAGGTCTTGTTTTAATTTTTCGATATTCTCAGTAGACAGCGAATCTGCCTGTATCGTCTGCAAGGCTGCCTCACTCTTTTCAATCCACCATTCAATGGCGCCTAAACGTCCCCGCATCCGTTTTTTCGACGGAAAAAGTGTGTCCCAAAATTGATCCAGCAAATCGTATATCACCGTTAGGCCAACTGCTAAGCCCTCTATTTTTTGGGTATAAATCTGACTTACCGCCAAATAGCTGGCAACCAGAAGATCTTTTGATTTTTCGTTCAAGATTAAAGCGGCCAAATTTCCGACTTTCTGCCAGTCTATTCCACCCGAAGATGATGGCATGGAAAGCTTGTCTATCTCAGCCTGGAGCATTTCAAATTCCGGTTCATAGCGGACATCACAGCCGGTGGGGTAATCCGGGTTAATAGGGTCTTTTCCAAGCGATAAAAGATCCACTTTTTGATTCCTCAATTTCGTATTATTACATATGACGGTTTCGTAAAAAGTCCAACTTCTGCGTTGTGCTGCATTTCGCAATCATTCAACGTACGAAAAGTACGCCTCATGATTACAAAATTTGCACGCCTTGAATTTGAACTTGTTACGAAACCGTCTAAATCGGACTTTTTACGAGTTTATTACATATAAAAGGCTTTTAAATAGAAGAAACAGACCAAAGCCTGACAAAATCCTTCGAATTTAAAGGCCGGTTAAAAACAGTCAGAAAATGTTTTTCAGGAACGCCGCCTAAAAATACCGCATTTGGTATATCCGAACCGTAATCTTTGAACACAGAATTCCAATGGCCTGCCACGGAAAGAAGATCTTCGTGGGTGTGGATGTCAAGGGGCACCAACACTTCCATGTCCTTACTCAGGCAAGCCGCTTTTTCCCTTATCTCATCATTGTGCTTTGAGATTGTCAAGGCGTTCGGCAGAGATTGAGGTTTTTCCGGGTTTCTGTTTTGAGATTTCCATTCCAGCCAGTCAGGCTTAGGGGGTTTAATGGCACAGACCTCATGTTCCAGCCCCTTTAAGTCTTCAAACCGCCTTGAGGATATGTATTCAATCTGATCCCAGGTTATTTCAAAAGCATGGGAAAGAAGATCCCAATGATCTTCCCATCCGCTAAGCATACCATCTCCCATAATGAGAAGCGGATAGGGTCGTCCGATAGTGTCGCTGCTGTCTTTTACAACACCGCAAATCAGGTTCCCCTTTTTGATTCCTTTGGCCCAGAAGCGCCAGGAATACATACTCCGGACAGAGGGTTGCACGCTGCTTAACGCCTGATACCCCTCTTCAATCCAGTTTTCAAATGCAGCCGACAGGGAGGTGTTCAGGCTTAAATGGAAATAATCTCTAGCCACCGGGTGTTTACCGCAGGCCGACCAATGCCACATGTTTTTGGGTTTTCCTAATCCCAGCATTTTGCAATACTCCGTGGTATCCTTCCGGGAGAAGATCCAAGAAGTTTCAACACCGGCCGGTGGCCTGTGAACTGGTATTTTACCGTTATGTATTTTATTCCCATCCTTTTGAGTGCCGATTCTGCATCGGGGAACTCACGCACATAAAAGGTTCGCTGACCTCTTTCAAAATCTTTGATAAACTTCGGAAACCCTTGATATCCGGTATATTTTTTTGTGAGAACAATATCTTCCACTTTTATCTTAAAAATGACATCCCCACAGGTTTGGGGGGACCAGGTAAACGTTTTTTTCACAGGGTAATTAAGATTGATCAATTCCGGCGCGTCAGTTGCACATTGAAGTTCCAGGCACGTTTCCTGAGGTCTTACCCCTCCCGGGTTGGCTCCGGTGGGATAGGCCTTTATGTTTACGCTATATGTGCCTTGTATGGGTCTTGCTGCTTTTGCTCCCTTGGTTAAAAAAGATAGAAAGTATTTATTAAAATCAATCGTTTTGCCCATTACTTTTTTGGCATAATACCCCTTTGTCAAACTTCGGTTAAGAAAAGGTTTTGCCGGACCGTTAATGAATTTTTTCGCAAAGCCGCCCTCACCCATAAGGAGCCGGTTCAGGTCCTTTTGATCCGATACTTCCTGAACTTCCATTAAAACCTCCTTTTCCCACTGGCTTTGGAGGTAGCATGCGGATTCCTTTAAAATAAATTCATGGAAAAATTCTATGGGCCCGGTTACCAGTTTCCAGATCATTTTTTGATCTGTTTTTGGGTTTATCAAGGTTGTTTTTAATTTGCTTATGGCATATTGAGCCGTATAAAAGGGTGATTTGCCGGTAGCCTGATCTTCACTGTAAATTTCAGACGCCATTTTGTAAGCAACCCCACCGGATGCGGATACCGGTGTGATTTCATTCAAGGCGCTTTGATAATCAAAAAAAGCTCTGGCGGCAAGCAACTGCGATTCCATATCCAGCGTTTTACCGGCTTTTATTCCGGTGGCTTTCTCAGCTTTTTTAATTGTAGTTGTTACCGTTTTTGCCGCTTTTTTAATGAACCCGGGCGGTTTGGATTCATTCTTTGCTACTGCTTTTGACTGAAGTTTTGCGGCGTTAAAATCATAAACAAAATTTGCCCACTCGGGCATATCGTTTTTCAGTTCCATTGGTTTTAGTTCCTGAGCGATCTTTTCAAGCAGGGCAAAGTAGGGGCCCTGATCCGAAGCCATGCGGCCTGCCACCTGTTTCCATTGTTCCCTTCCCTCAAGACGGTTCATACCGTCCGGAAAAACGGTTATAAAATCATGCCATGCCCGAAGATAAGAATCCGCATACCATTTATTAAAATCGAGTTTTTGACCTGCAATGATCAACGGATCGAAAAGAGCGGATTCAATCTCTTTCAGGAAACCATCGATCTGCTCTTTGCCTTGAATGGTAAAAGCGGGAGGCACGCCCACATCTTCTGATTTCGCCGGTGCGCCTCCCCAGAAATCGGCCATAATCACGGGAGAAAAAGACGGATCCGAATTGACCCAGCCCACAAGCCAATTCAAGGTGGTGCCATCGAGTGTCAGAATGTGTTTCAGCCAGGTTTGAAGGTTGATCATTTCCTGATTCAAGTTTTTCTTATCCTGCCGCCAGCTTAAAAAATAAAGGTACAAGTTCGTAAGTTTTTTACTGACTTCAGGAATCAGGTTTTGATCTGCTTCCAATATAACGGTATCATATGAAGGCTGGGGTAAAGATTGAAGCCCTTCAAGGCCTTCACCTTCAATCCGCGCCCGAAGCAGGTTAATTCGTTTTACCAGATGGGCAATGTGGTTGCCTAAAACTTCCTCTGAAGTTAAAGCAGAAAAATGCGTCATGGCTTCAGCCATTTTTTTGTCATTGGATGTTAAAAAACCGATAGAATACAGGTTGCAAAACTTTTCTTTTAACTTTTCTTCAACATCTCTGCTTTCATTTAATCCGAGTCGTGGAACCCACCAGCTGCGATTTTGCTTTTCCGCTTTAGAGACCGCTTTGCGAAACCGATCCATGGTCATGGTATCCGGCAGGATTTCACCCTGTAATACCGGCGGGCTGGAAAATTCCCGTGAAACGTCTCTGATCGTTTTCAGGTTTTTTACAAAGGAAAAACTTAACAGTCCACACACAGCAATGCAAATGGCAACCCAGGAAGTCAGCCCCATATTTCTGGTCAGCCGGCTCCACTCAAGGGTTCGTTGTGTCGGCGCAAACAGTTTCCTGTCGCTGGGCAGTATTTTTGAAAAGAAATCATGCAAAAACAATCCCTTATCGGTTCCTGGCAAAACCTCTTTTTCTTCGATAAGGCCAAGTTCCTTTAAAAAGTGGGAATACGGACTTCCTTCCTGCTTGCCGCTGCTAAAGAAAAGTCCCCTTAAAATCGGTGTCTCCTGGTATGGGTTTTCCTGAAAAGCCCCTCGAATAAACGCATCCAGACCCGGTTGGATTTTTTCAAATTCTTCGGGGAACAACACAAGACCCGGATCAGGGCCTTTGGATTCGGGCTTGTGAAAAACAAGGAGCCTTAAATCTTTGAGCCGTTCTCCAATGGTATGCATGATGCTACGGGTGAATTCAGCGATATCTTTTGAAAGGGTATGGTTCAGGACACCCATGGCCTGATCATGACCTTTTTCAGAGATCTGATTACAAAACTGGGTCATTCCCTGAATTAAATCGCATTTTGTCACCATCACATAAACCGGAAACTTTGCCCCCAATACCCGCATCAGTTCATCAATACGACTGCGAATGCTTTTGCCCGACGCTTCCAACCCCGAACCGGAATTCATTAATTTATCGGCGGCAACGGTTACGACAAGACCATTTAACGGCTCTTTTTTCCTAAACTTGATTAAAAGAGACAAAAACTTTTGCCATTCATCCTTGTCCCGCCCCTCATCTATTGGAATGGCGTACCTGCCCGCCGTGTCAATGAGTATGGCCTGCTCAAAAAACCACCAGTCACAGTTCCGTGTACCGGAAATCCCGGAGGTGCGGCTAACCTCGGCAAAGGGCGAGGAAAGACGAGCACTTTTTATGGCGGTGGTTTTGCCGGATCCGCTCTCACCGATCACCATATACCACGGCAGCACATAAAGGGGATTGCCGTATTTTTTCAGGTGGGATTTTCTTAAAGTCTCCATGGCTTCTTTCCACCGCTCCTGGAGTTCCTTCGAGCTTTTCCTTTCTTTGTCCCCAAGTGATCTCAGATACTGTTGATCCTGTGCGATCACCTGGTTGACAAAGTGTTGTTCGCGGCGACGGCGCCATATTTTTTTGAGAAAAACAAGACCTGCAACCAGGCCCAGCAGGCCCGTAAGGATAAAAATCCCCACCCACCAGGGCCAGCCAATACCCAAAACAAGGCCGAAAATCAGGAGAACGGCAAACAGGATCGAAGTGACAATAAGAACTATTTTTAGTATCTTTATAATAAGCTGTTTCATTTAACAGACCGTGCTGATAAAGGTTTTCCCGATAGTGTTTAACACAAAACGGTAAATCAGGAACAAAATCCCGTAAATAGCCACAGGGGAGCAAATACATATTAAGGTGAACGGCGAAAAACGCCGTTTTGTTTTTAAGGGTCCGGCTTCTACGGACTCAACCGGATATGCTTCAGGAAAAAGCTCACGCTTGTCAAGGGAAGGTATTCCCAGCGAACTGCCGGTTAGGAGTTTTAAGTTTGAGGTTTTCAATTGCTCCAGGAGATATTCATCTCCCGGATTACAATATTGACCGGTAAACTTCATGGCCAGGCACAGATAATAGACTTCCCTTACATCTCTTTGGTGAGGACCTATGGTGTTAAGCCGCTCGAAAAAAATCTCTCCGGCATCGGTGGTTTGGTAATACAGGCGCTGGAGCTGCTCCCGCTGCCATTGGGCTCTCCCATCCCATGAGGAATTCATAATGGTTTCGTCAACCCATGCAAAAACGGCAAATCGGGCAAGATCGTAGTCCTCCCTGGGAACCGTTCCATCTTCAAGATGTCTTTGGCTTTGTGTGATAAGACGCTGAATATCTGCTTTGACCTGATCAAAGGAGTAGTGCTTTTCAGCTCCTGATTTCACCAAATAAGTGATATAAGCAATAATGTCAATAAAGCAGTCGATCAGACGCATGGTTAAGCCCTCCCTACGACCATGAGTTCCACTTTTAAATCCTGTGGAGCCGCATCCCAGTATAGAGCAAGGTTGCTCCCCTTTTGAACCTGAGCCCATTGGTCACTATGATGGTCAATTTGAAAATATAATGAATGTGCCCGTCGCGGCAATTCCTGAGGCGGTATCGAGAGATGTTCGAGTTTTGTCCCGGAAAGGGAGCGAGCGATTAAAATGGGTAAAGATTCTCGGGAGCTTAGCTTGGCGATGCTTTCCATGGACTGAAGCACGGTTTGAGGATCGGTTTCTGTTTCAAAAACCAGGAAAAATCGGTTCTGGCCTTCAAAGATTTTAGGCGGCAGATCCGCTGCGTAATAAGTTCCATCGTACATTAAATGGATAACATATTCGGGCCCGGCAGTAATTTCATCCAACAGCTGTGTGATCAGAGTTTTTGCGCCGGAAAAGCAGTCCCCTAAGTTACGATGATCATAGCTGAGTAAAAGCGGAGTGCCATCGGCAAGCTCTCCGTTTACGGAAACATTTCCGGAAAATGAAGATAATTCTCCAATCAATTGTCTTAAAACAGAATACACAACCCATGGGTGGATTCTCTTGGTCTCTGTCAAATGAGTCAAAAGCGGTATATACCGGTTCAATGATCTTAATGCCAAAAGAAAGACCATGTCTCTTGCCCCGAATTCTGCACTATGAATGCCCCGTTCACGTTTATAAGCTTCGAGTTGTCGTCCTCGGGAGGAAATCTGGTCTTTGATTTCTCTGACCCGTTTGTCCAGATTGTTAGATCTTGAAATACTAATACATGGAGAGATAAACCGTTCCGAAAGTATTATCTCATCGCCGTCTTTTTCCAAACAGGCAATGGGAATCAGCTCATAATCCCCCAGAAGATCCGTTTCTGTCTCCCAGAATATTTTCATTACATAGAAAAGTCTTTTTACTTGAGCCGAAGGACCGTTGTGATGCAAATCTTCTATATCCTCAGCATCGGTAGTAGTGACAAATCTTGTGGTAACGTCAAAAAGATTGTTCAGGTTGGAAAGAACCGTTACATTTTCCCCGGCATCATTCCATTTTTTCAGGCCGAGATACACAGTAAAGGTTTTCCCTCCCTCTTCCCATGCCCCCTCAAAGGAACGGGCCTCGATGACGGCATTGTCCGGAAAAACCGCGTATGTCTTATCCGGGAACAGAAACTGCCCGCTTAAAAGATTAAAGGAATGATTTCCAAGGCTTGCTTTCTGAATTTCAATATCACCGATCCCCCAGAAATGAGGGGTGAGAAATTTGTGAAAAGGGGTCAGCAATGACTGGTCATAAAGATCTTTCAGCTGAAAATGCTGGGGCTGTAAAAAAAGGCCTTGATGCCAGAAAAGCGGTCTTTTCATCATTTTATTTTCCTTCCACCGATAGTATCTGTTGCTGCCCTAAAACAAGTTCAATATTCAAGGGGCCGGGTTTTTGAATCTTTTTGCGTTTAATAATCCCCTGTTTCTCCACCACAACCGGAATGTTGAACAATCGTATCATACGATCCTTTTGAAGCGTGAAATATCCTGCAACAACGGCCAGATATTTGGCCCCCTCGGCTCGATCCAGAGTGAGCGTTATATCCTGTCCCGGACGAGCAATCACTCTTTTAGAGGTGGCCACCGCAGCATCAAAAAGTCCGCATTCCAAAAGTTTGTAAATACCGTCCTCATCCCCGGCAAGCTGATTAAACGCATTGGGATCTTTTAATTGATACACACAGACAAGAAGGGTATGCGGCGTTCCGCCCTCCAGATTCAATTTCGGATCAGCCTTTAGATGCAGCTTGATCGCCTCCTTCTCATATTGCCACTCCGGAGCTGGAAGCGGCTGGGATGCGCAGGCATATATTATTGTACTAATTATCAGCAAAACCAAGACATTAAGATAATGTTTCAATGTTACCTCCTTATTCTTCCATTAAATTTTGGCAGTTTTTTTCGAATTCTCGCAGAAATTCCTCCATGAATCGACCGGATTCAAACCACTTTTTGATCTTACGAAATGTTTCCTCATATATTTCATAATATTCCGCCCTCCGGAGGGGACCGATCTTTAGCCCCCCGCCTGCTTGGGCGCAAATCCGGTCCGGATCAATTTCTTCAAGTATTTGGCCGACTTTGATCTGAGCAGTTTTTTTAAAAGAACGCTGGACGGTCAAAAACGCTTTGTTTATCTGCCCGATGTAGCTTTCTAAGGATTTCCCCTGCCCCTCTCCTTCAAGGTGAAAACCGATGACCTGACGGATGGTTTGATCTCCGCAAGCCTCTCCGGTGAGCGTCACATTGATAACGTTAATCAATTGATTCAATGAATCAAAAATAGTCTTCAACGATTCCGCCAACCGTTCCATGAGTTCTGTAGAAGAAAGATCGGTCCGGGGAACATCTCTTCCCAACAGAAATGAAAATATCCGGGACATTATCCTATTATCTATACATAAATTATCTATCCCGTTTTGGCGTTTGGTGTCGAATTCGGCAATCAGTTTATTTAGCACATCTAAACTCTCAGAACCGGAAAGTTCCTTGAACCGGATGGTCAAAAACTTCTCAATCTCCTTTTCCGATTGATCCTTATCCGAAATATAAATATTTCTGATTTCATTTGCCAACCGGTCTAAGAGTATGGGGTCGCTCATGGTGTTACTTATTATCCCCTTTTTTGCCGGCATAAGTTTTTCCCGGCTGGATAAGAATGGTCTCTTCCAGGAATTCGTCCGGTTCTAACGTTTCGGCTTTTTTATTTTCACCGGTCATCGGGTTATCCGGCACAATGCCGTCTTTTTCGGTGGTTTCAGATCCAAAATCTCGCAAGCAAGGACCCGGAGGGGCCTCCGGGTACCCTGATGAGCCCTGCTCCGGGGAAATAATGACCGTTTCAGGAAACTCGTCTTGTTCCGATTTAGATGATGATTTAAGATGGTGTTCAATCTGATCGGGTGAAAGGATAACCGTTTCTTCCATATCTTGATCATCTTGATCATAATGATTGAAATTATCTGATATACTCGGTGGTTCCTGTCTTTCCGGGGTTAATATCAGAGTTTCATCCGGCTCAAGTTCCGGAACTTCAATGGCCTCGCCCGGTTCTCGTTTTTGTTCGATACCGGTTAAATCTTCTGTCAATTCATCATCTGAAGAAAGCACCACGGTTTTAAAAACGTCGGCATCCTCTTGAATATCAGGTACGATTTTATCCTTTGCAGTATGGTCTGCTTGTGGCAAAACAGGGCCGGTTTCCGGTTTATCCCATGACGTCTCGCCCCCCTCTTGCCGAGTGTTCATGATTTTCTTCAAAATATTATAAATGATCTTATCGTCGGCGTCAGGTTCCTCAGCCGGAACAAATGGTTTCGTTGAAAACAGGTCGTCTTTTATTTGTCGTCTGAGGTGCTCCAGTTTATGTCCGAACTCCGCCATAGACCAGTCACTCGATCCAAGCATGCTGATCTCAAAAAAGCGGAACCCCAAGCCAAGTGACGCTTTCCAGAATTTATGCCAATCCTGTTTAACAGATCGTATATCGGGATTGAAAAAAATATTTTCAGGAGATAAAACCTGAGAAAATCCGAGTTCCAGACAATTTTCAATATCGGTATCATTCCGGGCGCCAATCTTCTCCATAACCTCTCCCAGTAAAGAGTACACCTGGGAGACATCCTGTTTTTCGTTGACAAGCAGGGTATAGAACCAGACCAACCCCAAAATATGAAAACCGTGGGATCGGGGAAACTGTGGAATTGATGAAGACGGTACGTCGGAACCCATGACATCTAATAGCTCCAACTTAAAATTCCAAAAACAAGGAAGCAGACGGTTTTGATCGGATAGTTTGACCCAGATTCTATCCATGGATAATCCAAAATCGGGGCACTGCAAGGTGTCGAGTTCTGAAAATAAAGCCTCTGCAAGTTCACCAAGGAAAGAGAGCTTTAAATACAATACTTCCAGGAAGTATCTATCTTCATTCTGATAGAAAAAGGGCGTTTGAATAGATGGTTTCTGTTTTAAAACTTTCAGGCAGTTCAACCTGCCCGGTTCTTGTTTTTCCTTGAGACGGTCTTCCAGTTCTTTAAATGAGGCGCCTGACATTAGAGACAAAAAGTCCAGCCCGTTGACCAGATCACCTTTAACCATCAGCATATAAAAAGGATAAAAAGACAAGGCAACGATTCTTGAAACCCAAAGGCCATCCGGACCATAGCACTCTTGATTCCTGCTGCAATTCACACAGGGCAATCGACCGGCCAAATTTTTATTTTCGTATAATCGACCCAATTCTTTTATTAACTCGAATCGATCTTTTAAAAATGCGGGATCGTTATCCGCCAATGAGGATACATAAAAATCGGGCTTTTCCTTTAAACCGGTGCATGACGAACAAAACAGATACCGTTTGAGAGAAGTGGAATAAGGCCGGAGTCCACATTCTTCAAGCATGCGGTCGTTATAACATTGTTGTAACATTGCCCCGCAATCCGGGCACAAAGGAGGAAAATAAGTCTGGTTGAATTTGCAATAAAGTAAGGACTGGAAAGGAAGTAGTGTTCCGTTTTTATCCATCTGATCTTTCAAGATCAAAGGGGAGGAACCGGATTTTTCATGGGAATGAAACATAAATGTGTTCTGCCAGTACCGGTCAATCGTCCGGTTGTCAAGAGGCCAAAGCGCATCTCTTGACTCAGGATGCTCATCTTTCTGAATCAATAGAAATACCGGCTCAATATTGGTTCCGGCATCCGTTTTAATCTTTGCTTCCATGATACGCGCAAATTGTCCGGATTCGGAAACGACCAAAAAAGGAAACGAGGATTTTTGATGGATAGAATCTTTCTGATCGGCAACCGATATTTTTAGATGAAACCTTGTTTCATCAGCCTTTAGATAGGGAAGCAGAGAGGGTGTCTCTATGATATCATTCACACTGAAATTCCTCAGCCATTAGAAAAAAAAATCTGTGTGGAAACGTTTTCTAAAACTTTGGTTTTGTTGCCGATTTTATTTTGAAAAGCATCTTTAATGTCCCTAAATTTATTAAAATAATAAATGTTTGTCAAGAATCTTATGAATAATATGATTGATCTTCAGACAACTCATGGCATCAATGGAACGAAATTTTATCGATGTTTTCCATCTATGGCGATGATCCGCAAGCGGGCTTACCCGCAGGGTAAACGCATTTGAATCCCAATATAGGGAGAACGCTCCACGACGGCGTATATCTCTTTCCAGCCGACTGAAACTTGTGCTTAAGCACCCGTAAGCCCGAGCCGCGCCGGAGTTGTTAAGAATAATTCGTCGTAAATTTATCCTATTGATTCTTTTGTCATAATTTCATTCAGCTCGGGCTAACGCGTTCTAAAGCCCTTCAAACAGTCAGTCGGTTTCCAAGAGAAACACGCCGTCGCTACGCTACACCGAAATCAAATGCGTTTGTCCTGGGCTTATCCGGCATATAACTTGACTATAAGATTATTCTGTGCAAAAGAGTTTTGTAAAATCGCCTTTCGGGGAGTTCACCCCGGCTAAGAAAACCAAGGGCCCACTCAAAAATATCGAATGATCATAAAGGGCCTGCATCAAGAGAATGAAAAGCAAAAAAAGAACAAAATTTATGGTGATATTATTTTTAATCTTATGGATAGGTTCTTGCTCCATAGGCGCCATAAATTTATTAATAGAATCTGGCAATTATGATAGAGGCTTAAGCTGTCTGATCGCCAGTTCTGCAACCTCTAAATTAACCGGTTCAATGATAGGAATCGGCATTATTTCATTTTTCCCCTTCGTATTCTTTGCGTCGTTGTATTCTGAACAAAAAAAACACGGGAAATTTCTTTTTAAACACCAGACGCCCGAAAAAGATGACCGAAAAGAAGAGGCGTTGCGTAAAAAACATCAAACGGAATGGGAAAAACAAAAAAAAGAAAGAAGAAAAATATTCGAACAAAATAAAATGACGCTGGAATCCGGCCCGCATAAAAAACTTGTTGAAAGATTTGTAGCTACGAACCGATCGATTTGGTGTGATATAGACAAATTAAAACAACTGCTCCAAAGCAAAGGCCTGGACTTTAAATACACAGAGCTGGACTTGATCATAGATGAAGAAAGGAAACGGCAGGAATACGAAAAATTCAAAAGAATATCCATGGATGATGACCTGAATGACTTGCGGGAGTATATCGTTAGCTTTTTAGATTTCTATGGTGAGCACTATGGCGAACGAATCGACTTTTTGATTCGGCTGTTAAAAGAACAAAAAATTGATTTCGATAAACATCACATTGAAAACCACATACAAAATATTATAAAAGAAAAAGATCTCGAGAAATATGAGAAGCAATTATTCCATCGATAAAAAATCCACCTCACGTTTGGCATCTATGGTTTTAAGGCCGTCAAAGACTATCCCGGCATGGAATTCCAATAGAGGTGCAACCTCACAAAACCCTGTCTTTTTCTGAAAAGCCATAAGCTGATAAACATTTTCTGTAGCAGATGGAGAGAATTTAATAGAGGAACCCAAATAATGTTAAAAAAAATGACCTCTTATATTCTATTGGTTCTCTTGGGAGCCGCTGGATATTTTTTATTAAACTATCATATTATTTTTTCGGGCACCACTGTTAAATTGTTAAATAAATCAAAGCTTACCTCGGAGTATACGTTTATTAACACCTCTAACAAAAGCGTTGAGTCCCTGATGAGAATCGATACGCTCAGAGAAGCGGGTATCGGAAACGTTCTCGTAGAAATGGGCAGACTGAGTGAAGAAGAAAGAGAGTCCCTGGAAGAAAAGTTCAATTCCGATCCGGTATATTATTAAATTTTATGATCTAACCCTACCCTGCAATCCCTTTTGTCATTCCGGTCCTTGAACAAAGAATTTACTGTGTTTTCGGATAGCTGCTTTTATCGCCGACAGGGAAAAGAATTTTAACGTAATGGCCGTGGATGCCATTTCAAAAATAAAACCTAAAATTGCCAGCATCATAACGACAAATTCGTGCAAAGTGTTCAAATCTAAAAAATACCCCCACTTTACCCCACCCATAGTTTATTTTCTTTAATACTTTTAACATTTATGAATTATTATAAAAAATATTGAATCATATTCATTTTTTTCTTGACACTTCTAAAAAAATGTACTTTTAACAACAAAGTGGATTAAAGTGGATATTCATGGGGAAAAATGTTCCGGGGAAGCTCATTTCATACAATAGATTCAAAAGGGCGTATCATAATTCCGGCCAGGTTCCGTGATGTCATTAAAGCACAGGGATCAAATGGCGTAATGGTTTCCAGAATGGACGGGGCGCTTGTGGCCTATCCATATGATGAATGGCGTAAAATTGAAACCCGTATTTTGTCCCTGGCCGAAAAAAGTGAGAACATGCGCCGATTTAGAAGAGTCTTCATCGGAGGTGCTTTTGAATGCTCCTGTGATAAACAGGATCGTATCTTGATACCCCAGAATTTGAGACAATATTCTGAAATCGAAAAGGAAATTGTACTTGTTGGCGTCCTCGATCATTTTGAAATCTGGTCACGCAAAAGCTGGGACAGAGAAAATATACATCTTGAAAAAGACATGAAAAAGGAGGGCGTAAGAAACGAAATTGCAAAATTAGGACTCTAATGGTGACGTTCAAACATATCCCTGTAATGCTGCCCCAAGCGCTCTATTATCTTAACTGTACACCGGGAAAAATCTATGTGGACTGCACCCTCGGGGGTGCGGGTCATGCCCAAGCGATTTGCAAAAAAATTATCCCGGGAGGAATTTTCATCGGCATTGACCAGGATATAGATGCGGTCAGGAACGCGAAAAAGGTTCTAACACCGCTTAATTTAACCATCCACCTCTTTCATGACAATTTTATTTATCTTCCTGAGCTCCTTCAACAATTGAAAATTGATGCGGTAGACGGCATTCTTCTTGATCTTGGAATCTCGCTTCATCAACTCGAGTCGAGCGGTCGGGGGTTCAGCTTCAACAAAGATGAGCCGCTGGATATGCGGATGAACATAACATCGGGTACAACGGCTGAAGATTTAATCAACGGCATGGAGGAAAAAAAACTTAAGAAAATTTTTTACAACTTCGGAGAAGAACGTTGGGCAGGACAAATTGCGAAAAGAATCGTAACCCAACGGCAGCGCAAACCCATCAAATCGAGCAGGGAGCTGGCCCAGATCGTGTGCGATGCGATTCCAAAAAAAGTGTCATATAAGCAAAAAATCCATCCCGCCACACGGACGTTTATGGCGCTTAGAATCGCCGTCAACAGGGAACTCGAAATGCTCGATGGTTTCATGGAGAATGTTGTGGACCTTTTAAACCCAAACGGCCGACTGTGTGTTTTATCTTTTCATTCCCTTGAAGACCGAAAAGTAAAACATCAAATGAAGGCCCTGGGAAAAGGGTGTATATGTCCTCCGGGTTTGCCCAAGTGTGCCTGCAATAAAAAATCATTGGTTCGAATATTGACAAAAAAAGTCGTTCGTCCCACGGAAGACGAGGTTGCAAATAACCCCATGGCAAGAAGCGCAAAGTTAAGAGCCGTTGAAAAAATATGAGTACTCGTAAAACGTTAAAAAACATTCACAAGGCCAATGCAACGGTAATGTCGATCATTTTCATGACCATTTTTCTTGGGGAACTTTTGTTTTTTACCTGGTGCCGGGTCCAAACCATCGGAACAGGATATGAAATCTCAAAAGAGACCCAGCGTCATCAGGATCTCATAAACTTTCAAAATAATTTAAAGATTGAGCTGGCGAGACTGAAATCTCCGGAGCGAATCGCTAAAATTGCAAAAAACCAGCTCGGTCTTATAACCCCCACACCGGAGCAGATGATTATTATTCCATGAAACCGATCGAGAAAAAACATATAAGATTGCGCATTATCATCGTGGGGTCTATTTTTATCCTTTTTTTTACGGCAATTTGTGCCAAAGCGGTCTATCTTCAAGTGGTTCGCGGCTCCTGGTTGTCTGAAAAAGCAGCAAATCAATACGAAGTCTCCTGCAAATCTTACGGAAAGCGTGGAACCATATATGATGCCAACCTCAAAGAACTGGCCATAAGTATCGATGTGACATCCATCGCAGCACACCCTCCAAAAATAGAAAATGCACGGGCAACAGCAAAATCACTGTCTGGCGTACTGAAAATTAATCGCAAGTCTCTTAGCGGGAAACTGACTTCCAACAAAAAATTTGTATGGATCAAGCGTAAGGTCACGCCCAAAGAAGCCGAAGCGGTCAAAAATCTTAACATTACCGGGGTCGATTTCATCACCGAACACAAGCGGTTTTATCCCAACAAAACCCTGGCCGCCCAGGTTCTCGGATTTACAAATATCGACGATTATGGGTTGGAAGGTATTGAATTCTATTATAACGAATATCTGCAAGGTTCCGCTTCCCAATACACGATTTTAAAAGATGCTCTGGGTCGGGGATTTGATGCTGAAAAAGCAACGGGTTTAGATTATAAGGGGAATAATCTTGTTCTTACCATCGATAGCGTAATCCAATATATTACGGAAAAGGCGCTTGAAGAGGCGGTTAAAGAATTTTCCGCAAAATCCGGTATGGCCATCGTAATGGCACCTAGAACAGGGGCCATACTTGCCATGGCGCACTATCCCTTTTTCAATCCCAATGCCATAAATACCTTCAGCCAAAAAATATGGAGAAACAGAATTATAACCGACCCATTTGAACCCGGATCAACCATGAAGATTTTCGCTGCGGCCTCTGCAATAGAAACCGGCAGCTGTTCACCCAATAGCATCTTTTATTGCGAAAACGGTGCATACAAGGTCGGAAAGCACGTTATTCATGACACCCATGAGCATGGATGGCTCTCCCTGCAGCAGATCATCAAATATTCAAGCAACATAGGCGCCGTCAAATTCAGCGCAATCACAGGGCCTAAATCTCTTTACAAAACGTTGCGTGATTTTGGTTTCGGAGTAAAGACCGAAATAGACTGTCCCGGGGAAACCGCCGGCATTCTGGCGCCTTACAAGCAATGGACTAAGATTGATGCCGGAACCATATCCTTTGGCCAGGGAATTTCGGTTTCCTCCCTTCAGCTTATCTCAGCCACATCCGCCATTGCCAATAAGGGCGTGCTCATGAAGCCTTATATTGTTCAGGCCATTACCGATCAAAATGGACAGCTGATAAAAAGCTTCGGCCCCAGGAAAGTGAAACGGGTCATTTCGGAAAAAACCGCCAAGACCTTAGCTATGATCATGAAAACCGTCATTGCCGAAGGCGGAACCGGAGTCAATGCCGCACTGGAAGGATATTCCGTCTGCGGTAAAACAGGAACCGCCCAGAAAATCGACGAACAAGGGAAGTACGCCCGAGGGAAATACGTATCGTCTTTTATCGGATTCTTACCTGAAAAAATGCCGAAAGCGGTGATCCTGGTAGTGATTGACGAACCTGAAGAACAACATTACGGGAGCATTGTTGCTGCCCCGGTATTCAAAAAGATCGCCCAAAAAACCCTTAATTATATAAATATACGTCCAAAAAACAACACCGGCAAATTAATTGTCTCTTTAAAAAGCGAAATAAGAGGATGAAACTCTCGAGTTTATTGAAAACGGCTACGCCTGTGAGCTGTTACGGAACCGGTCCTCAGGATACCGGACGGTTTTCATTGTCACCGGACCCTGAAATCGGTTCCGTCCATTACAGAGCCCAGGATGTTAAGCCGGGGGGATTGTTTGTTGCAATAAAGGGCCTTGTCGCAGACGGTCATGACTTTATTGATGAAGCACTGGCAAGGGGGGCATCCGCAATTGTTACCCAGAAACCCGTTGTAAAAAAATCCATAATCATAGAGGTTAAAAACACCAGAAAGGCCCTTGCGGCAATATCAAATCAGTTTTACTCAAGCCCGTCAAAAAAGCTGTATGTAATAGGAATAACCGGTACCAACGGTAAAACAACCACTGCATTTATAGTCGAGCATATCCTTTCAGAGATTGGCATCAAGGTCGGTGTCATTGGAACACTTAATTACCGATATTCCGGTAAAACGTTTCAAAATCCCATGACAACGCCGGAATCTTACGATCTGCAGAAAATCCTGGCTGAAATGCTCAAAAGCGGCATCACCCATGTGGTTATGGAAGTTACTTCCCACGCCATCGACCTTGACAGAGTTTATAATTGCAGATTCAATCTCCTAATTTTTACCAATCTGACCCAGGACCACCTGGATTATCATGGAGATATGGATTCATACTGGTCTTGCAAAAAAAGACTTTTTACACAACTCTCCGATTACGGATCAGCAGAAAACGGAATTTCAGCGGTAATAAATCACAATAATGAAAAGGGAAAGGAGCTGATAAAGCTGCTTGAAAAAAGCATTGGAAAACCGTCAGTGCTTTCGGCGGGCTTTTCCAATGGCAACAGTATACGGGCCAAGGACATCACCCACGAACTGACCGGCATCACAGGAAACATTGTTACGCCGGCCGGCTCTTTTGGATTCAAATCCCCCCTTGTGGGAAAACACAACCTGGAAAATATTCTCTGTGCCGCAGGAGTCGGTGTTGTGCTCAATCTCACGTTAGATTCCATCAAAAAAGGCATCCAAGCGGTTTGCGCAGTGCCCGGTCGTCTTGAATCAATCCCCAACACTATCAATCGATTTATATATGTTGATTACGCTCATACTCCGGATGCGCTTTATAATGTTCTGTCCGCGCTAAAATTTTCGGCCACCGGCAGAATAATCTGTGTATTCGGATGTGGCGGCAACCGGGACAAAACCAAACGGCCCCTAATGGGGCAAACCGCAGCAAGACTCTGTGATCTTACCGTAATCACATCGGACAATCCCAGAACAGAGCCGCCCCTGGAAATCATTGAACAAATCGTCCGGGGGGCAAAGAAAACCGTTTCCAATGTTTATACGCCGGCCGATCTGTCAACGGGTTTCCGAAAAAAAGGATATGTTGTGGAACCGGACCGCAAACGGGCCATAGCACTTGCAATTACGGCGTCCCGGGCGGGCGATATCGTTTTAATTGCGGGCAAGGGGAATGAAACGTATCAGATCATCGGAAACCATACCATTAGTTTTGATGACAGGATTGAGGCAAGAACCGCACTTTCCAAAGTAAAAATTCAAGGTTCAGAGCACCACTCATATGATCATTCCAAACCCGAAACCCGAAATCCCATTCCCTGGACCACTGCTGAAATTCTTGAGGCCACGGGAGGAGACCTTTTATCCGGCGATCTTGAACACTCTTTTTCAGGCATCTCCATCGATTCGCGCAGCATATCAGTGGATAAACTCTTTGTTGCCATTAAGGGAGATACCCATGACGGTCATCGTTTTACCGGCCACGTAATTGAGCGTGGCGTCAGCGGCTTTTTGATAGACAGGACCAAGACCCATACCCTGTCCGGGAAAGAACTCACGGAAAATGGCATGGTGTGTGTAACGGTAAACGATACCACTAAAGCGTTGGGCGACCTTGCCGCGTTTCATCGAAAACGCTCAAGTGCGGCAGTGGTTGCCATAACCGGCTCAAACGGTAAAACCAGCACCCGCAAAATGACGGCAGGGGTGGTTTCCAGACGATTTTTTACGCTATCTACTTACGGAAATTTAAACAACCACATCGGGCTTCCCCTTACCCTGCTGAATCTTAACGTTGACCACAAATGGGCGGTGCTGGAACTCGGCATGAACCATCCCGGAGAAATAAAACGCCTCGGGGAAATCTGTTCCCCGGATATCGGTGTTATCACAAACATCGGTCCCGCACACCTTGAAGGGTTGGGGTCTCTGGATGCGGTCATGCAAGCCAAGGGAGAACTTTTAGAGGAAATCAAGCCGGATGGAACCGCGGTTTTGAATGCAGACGACCCGAGACTGTTACACCTGGCCCATTCCACCTCCAGGAAGGTTCTGTTTTTCGGACGTTCAAAAAACGCCCGGATAAGAGCTTTATCGGTAAAAGGATCAGAGACCGGTCTGTGTTTTGACCTGGCGCTTGATGAGGAACGCATTGCCGTGGATTTAAAAACTCCGGCCGTTTTCATGATTTCGAACGCACTTGCGGCTGCGGCCGTTGGATATCTGTTGGGGTTAACCGCCGGGGAAATAAAAGACGGCCTTGAAGCGTTTAAGCCGGTTACGGGAAGGATGAACATTCTTAAAACCGGCAGGGGAATAACGATCATTGACGATACCTATAATGCCAATCCGGATTCAATGAAAGCGGCCATAAATACGCTTCGATTATTGAAGGGGAATCACACGGGAATTCTGGTTGCCGGCGACATGCTTGAACTTGGAGGGCATGCAGAATCCATGCACCGAAATATCGGCAAAATCGCCGCCGGGTCAAATATCGCCAAACTTTATGTTACCGGTGAGTTCGCCCGAACCGTGGCCAAGGGTGCCATGGACGAAGATATGAATCCCCGTGATATTTTTACCGGAACTAAAGAACAAATCCTGGAAGATATCAAATACCGGCTGAACCCGGGCGACTGGATTCTTGTGAAGGGGTCCAGAGGAATGACCATGGAAACGATTGTTCAAGGCCTGTTGGACTGAACTAACGAGTAAACGTCTCGGAAACTCTATAATATATCGAAATTAATAATATTTTTCATACTTATATCTTTAACTCGGGCATGGAATATTACAACATGCCAACTATGAGCGAAGCGAACTAATTTATATGATATATCATCTACTATATCCGCTCCACACGTCGTTCTCGGTGTTTAATGTATTTCGGTACATTACCTTCCGGACGATCTATGCCAGCCTGACGGCCTTTTTGATCTGTTTTATTCTAGGACCATGGGTTATTCGAAAAATGAGCTATCTGCAGATCGGTCAATATATACAGGAAGACGGTCCGCCGACCCATCATAAAAAGGCGGGTACACCCACTATGGGCGGAACGCTGATCCTTTTTTCCATCATCGTATCCACACTGTTATGGACCAATTTAACCAATTATTACGTCTGGATCGTCCTTTTGGTTACTGTGGGCTACGGCGGTATCGGCTTCATTGACGACTATCTGATGCAAATTAAAAAACGCAATAAAGGGTTAAGTGTTCGAAACAAATTTATTTTGCAGGCAATTCTGGCCATTGTCACCGGGGTCTTTATTTGCTCATACGCGGGTTTTTCCACCCGGTTAACCATTCCGTTTTTTAAAAATATTTCACCGGATCTCGGAAAAGGATACATCCTGTTTACCGCCCTTGTCATTATCGCCACATCAAATGCGGTCAATATCACGGACGGCCTTGATGGTCTTGCCATCGGACCTTTTATCATCGCTTCAGCCGCATATATGATCTTTGCTTATGTGACCGGACATTTCAAAATCGCCAATTACCTGCAGCTCAGATATGTGGCCGGAAGCGGCGAAATGGCCATCTTCTGCGGTGCCATGGCCGGATCAGGTCTGGGGTTTTTGTGGTTCAATTCATACCCCGCACAAATTTTCATGGGCGATGTGGGCTCTCTTGCCTTGGGAGGAGCAATCGGCACCGTGGCGGTTATCACCAAACAGGAAATACTTCTCATTCTGGTGGGCGGGCTTTTTGTCATTGAAACACTATCCGTAATTTTTCAGGTGGGCTTCTTCAAGATAACCAACGGACGCAGGATTTTCAGAATGGCCCCGCTTCACCATCATTTTGAACTTAAAGGATGGCCTGAACCCAAGGTTATTGTACGATTCTGGATCATTGCCATCGCATTGGCACTGCTTGCCATGAGTACGCTGAAACTAAGATAACAAATGGATCTTAATCACAAAAATATTCTCATCGTGGGCCTCGGCAAATCAGGTATTGCAGCGGCACGGTTCGCCAGAAAAAAAGGCGCCTTTGTCACAGTAACGGATATGGCCGGTGAAAAAGAACTGGGCGTTCATGCCGCCATGGCGCATAAACTGGGAGTCATCATGGAACTCGGGAAACACGACATTAAAACCTTTGAACGCGCTGATCTTATCGTGTTAAGCCCCGGCGTTCCCCATACCATCCTGCCCATACAGCGGGCCATGGCAAAAGGGGTTCCCATAGTCGGAGAATTCGAACTTGCTGCAAGATATATCCGGGAACCGGTTATTGGAGTATCCGGTACCAACGGCAAAACCACAACCACCACACTTTTGGGCAGTATGCTCAAAAATTCGGGGGTTAAGGTCTTTGTCGGCGGCAATATCGGCAACCCATTGATCGATTACGCAGACAAAACAGGAACAGCAGATATGGTTGTGGCTGAAGTCAGCAGTTTCCAGCTCGATACCATCGATACCTTCCGACCGCGTGTGGGGGTTCTGCTAAATATCACTGACGATCATCTGGACCGATATCCGGATTTTAAGTCCTATGCCCGGTCAAAAGCCCGGCTTTTTGAAAATCAGCAACACAGCGACATCGCAGTTTTAAACGGGTCCGATCCCATCATCCGTTCGGTAACCCAAGACCTTCACGCCCGAAAACTCCTCTTTTCTCATCAGGAGAATTCTCGGGTTAAAGACAGGGCAAGTGCAATCATCCGCAGGGGGGATTCGTCAACTCCTGCCAACATAACCATTCGCATGAAAGAACACCAAAATATATCCCTGCACCTTTCCGGAACAAACTTTCCGGGCCGGCACAATCTTGAAAATGCCGCCGCGGCATCATTGGCGGCCCTTGCCGTTGGCGGAACCCCGGAAGGAGTGCAATCCGCCCTCAACGATTTTAAGGGGCTTTCCCATCGAATAGAGTATATCGCAACCATAGACCATGTGCGTTTTTTCGACGATTCAAAGGCAACAAATGTGGATGCGGTCATAAGAGCACTTGAAACCTTCGAAGACCCCATCATCCTTATTATGGGCGGCCGTGATAAGGGAGGAGATTTTCGCAACCTTTTAGAACCGATTCGACAACACATTAAAAAACTGATCCTCATGGGAGAAGCAAAGGATAAAATAAAATCTGTTCTCAAGGATGCTTGCAGGGAAAGCGTGCAAACCGCATCTTCAATGGAAGCTGCGGTATTTTCGGCATATCATGCGGCATCGCCCGGTGATATTGTGCTGTTGTCTCCGGCCTGTTCAAGCTTTGACATGTATAGCAGTTATGCTGAACGCGGAGAAGATTTTCGCCGGGTGATCGGCAAGCTTAAACAAGTCAAAAGAAAAAAAGCATGACCAAAACCGATCAAAATAGCCGGAAGGTCGGCGCACAGTCCTTATATTACGATGTCAGGCTGTTGTTCCCGGTTCTTTTCCTGGTGGGGATAGGGATTGTAATGGTGTATAGCGCAAGTTCCGCCCTGGCCTTTAAAAAATTTGGAAGCGAATATTATTTTTTAAAAAAACAATCGTTTTTCGCTCTATTGGGGATCGTCGCTCTGATAAGTTGCAGCCGGTTCCCCTACCGGTTTTTTCGTTCTTTGACATATCCGCTCCTTATCCTGGCTCTGATTTTTCTTGCGGCAATCCTGATTACCGGACTCGGATATTCGGCGGGAGGGGCAAAACGGTGGTTCCGTCTGGGGAGTTTTTCATTTCAGCCCTCTGAATTTGCCCGTTTTGCTCTGATAATCTATCTCGCGTACTCCATGAACAAAAAAAAGGATGTGCTTAAGAATTTCTATGTGGGGTTTCTGCCGCATATTATGATGCTTTTTATGTTCACCGTTCTGATCATTTTTCAGCCGGACTTCGGTTCAGTGGTTATTCTTGGAGTTCTTACCTGGATTATGCTTTTTGTGGGTGGAGTTCGCCTTTGGTATCTAATAACGTCATTGGTTTTGATACTCCCCGCCGCATATTTTTTTATGATCAGCGCTGATTATCGCCTAAAACGGATCACGAGTTTCCTGGATCCGTGGCAGCATTCCGCAAACGACGGCTACCAGATTGTACATTCCCTCATGGCGTTTGGCACCGGAGGCATATGGGGCACAGGTATCGGCAACGGTTATCAGAAGCTGTTTTACCTTCCTGAACCCCATACGGATTTTATCTTTTCGGTCATCGGAGAGGAACTCGGCCTTTGGGGGGTCTTGATTATTTTGGCTCTTTATATACTGATCTTATGGAGGGGGATCTCTATTGCCTCAAATTGTGGGGATTCTTTCGGATCGTTTTTAGCAATCGGGCTGACAACGGCAATCGGCCTTCAGGTTTGCGTTAACATGGGAGTTGCCCTCGGACTCCTGCCGACCAAGGGACTTACCCTCCCTTTTTTGAGTTACGGCGGCACATCCCTGTTATTAAATATGGCATACATCGGAATACTGATGAATATCGGAACCGCTAAAAAAGTGCTTAAAAAGCCTAAAGGTTCCAAAACCTAACCCGTGACGAATTCTATATTTTACCCATTCATCACGGATTGAAGTGGGTTCAAATCACAAACGGCAAATAACACTTATGGCGCAGAGCAATAAAAAAGAAGGCACAGCAAGAGACATTCGATCATTTGGGAAGTCTTCGGCGCCCCTGCGCATTGTCATCGCCGGCGGAGGAACCGGCGGCCATCTTTTTCCGGGCATTGCCTTGGCTCAAGAATTTACAGCCAGAAATCCGAACAACAGACTCTTATTTGTCGGCACGGGCAAACCCTTTGAAACCACCGCATTATCAAAAGCGGGTTTTGCCCATAAACGTATTACATCGGAAGGAATCAAGGGTCGGGGATTTTGGAACCAGACCCGGTCTATCCTGAAAATACCCAAGGGGATAGTTGAATCCGTCATGATCCTGAAACAGTTCAGGCCGGATCTGGTCGTTGGTGTGGGGGGATATTCCGCAGGTCCTTTGGTTGCGGGAGCATGGCTTTTGGGCATTAAAATAGTTCTTCATGAGCAGAATCTTCTGCCGGGAATTACAAACCGGATTTTATCCCGTCTTGCCGACCGGATATATGTTTCGTTTGATGATATTCCAACCGGTTTTAATCCCAGAAAAGTTCTTTATACCGGAAACCCTATTCGCAGAGAAATTCTGCAGTCTGCAACGGATCAAAAAGTCGGGGAAATTGACAATTCAACGCAACAGCGACGGTTTGCAATCCTGATATTGGGGGGAAGCCAGGGAGCACACAGCATAAACATGGCGCTTTTGGACGCCATAGATAAGATCAAAGATAAACACAGATTTTTCTATATACATCAGACCGGACTCAAGGATGAAACCAGAGTGAAAACGGCATACGAGCGGTATGGTGTGTCCTGCAGAGTTCAAGCGTTTTTCAATGATATGGCCCGGCAATATCAAAACGCCGATCTTGTCATATGCCGGGCAGGAGCAACAACAGTGGCAGAAATCAAAGTGGTTGGAAAGGGCGCTATTTTCATACCGTTTCCTTTTGCTGCGGATAATCACCAGGTTTTTAACGCCCGTTCGCTGGAAAAAGCCGGTGCCGCCGAAATGATCCTTGAAAAAGATCTCAACGGCAATGCCCTTGCCGAGCGAATTAATTTTTACGCCTCAAGCCCGGACACGATTCGTGAGATGGCATCCCGGACAAGGGCTATGTCCCGTCCGGATGCGGCAGCAGTAATTGTTGATGACTGCTACAAACTAATTAAGCGTCCCGGAATTTCTAAAATTTGTTGATGATAATCGTATTTTTTAGACATACATTTTTAACTCGGACACGGAATATTGGAATGATGGAATATTGGAATGATGATTTAAAAAAGATGACATTCCATTTTTCCAGAACCCAACATTCCAGTGTTCCAATATTCCATCATTCCAATTGTGAGTGAAGCGAACTAACTTGTATACATATGTTTCTTAAAAAATACCATATCCATTTTGTGGGAATCGGCGGTATCGGGATGAGCGGCATTGCCGAACTCCTCCTCAATATTGGCTACAAGGTATCGGGATCCGACAGCAGTCGTTCAGACATTACCCGGCGACTGGAACGCCTTGGAGGAATTATATTTAAAGGACATTCTGCCGAACAAATCCGAGGGGCGGATGTTGTGGTCATTTCGTCAGCCATCGGTCCCGGAAACCCGGAGGTTATCGCCGCCGGTCAGGCGTCAATCCCGGTAATACCCAGAGCTGAAATGCTTGCCGAACTCATGCGGTTAAAGTACAGCGTGGCTATTGCAGGCGCCCACGGTAAAACATCGACCACATCCATTATCGCTTCCGTGTTGGGGAAAGGCGGGCTTGATCCCACGGTGGTTATCGGCGGAAAACTCAAAAGCATAGATTCCAATGCACTTCTTGGACAAGGAGACTATATCGTGGCTGAAGCCGATGAAAGCGACGGCTCTTTTCTAAAAATGTCTCCGACCATAGCGGTGGTAACCAATATAGATCGCGAACATCTCGACTTTTACCGGGATTTGACAGCCATCAAAGAAGTGTTTTTAAGCTTTATCGACAAAATACCTTTTTACGGTCTGGCGGTCCTTTGTCTGGACAATGAGCCGATCCAGGATATTATCCCCAGCATCCAAAAACGGTTTACAACTTATGGGATGAGTACTCAGGCCGATTTCCAGGCCAAAGACGTGGTTTTCGAGGGGCTGAAAAGCAGGTTTCACGTCTATCATCTTGGAACAAAGCTCGGAGAAATCCTTTTAAATCTTCCGGGCCTCCATAATGTGTATAACTCTCTGGCAAGCATCGTCGTGGGAATAGAGCTTGATATTTCATTTGACGTTATAAAATCGGCGCTTCAAACCGTGGAAGGCGTTCAGCGCAGACTCGAAATCAAAGGAGAAAAAAAAGGGATCACCGTTGTAGACGACTATGGTCATCATCCTACGGAAATCAAAATCACGCTGCAAGCGGCCAGGGAAAGCTGGCCCCACAGGCGGGTGGTGGTGGTGTTTCAACCCCACCGCTATTCCAGAACCCAGGCGCTCTTTGATGAATTCACCCGTTCGTTTTATCAGTCGGACCTTCTGGTGGTGCTTCCCATTTATGCAGCCGGGGAACAAAAAATAAATGGCGTAGAAGGCCATGCGCTGTTTGAAGGAATCCGGAGTCATGGCCACAAGGAAGTTGTGTATTTCCAGGATTTCGAAACAGCGGTATCCCATCTGATAAAAATTCTGAACCCGGAAGATATTCTTTTAACTTTAGGCGCAGGGGATGTTTGGAAAGTCGGGGAGATGGTGCTGAAAGAACTGTGAGCAGAAACTTAGGGGGTTCGCCCCATAAGCGCTAAGTTATTTTTTTGAGCCGGAAGGACTGTGGAAGGTCTACTGAAAAAGATGAACATCGAACATCGAACGTCCAACTCGCCACAGGCGAGCAAGCACTTGTCCGCCTCCGGCGGATCGAATGTTGAATGAAAGACAAAAACAAGGGCAAGAATTTCATTAAAAGAACTTAGGGAAACCCAAAGATGGTTAAAACTTATTCAGAAGCTACCAGAACTGGCCTCCGGCCCGGAGGTCTGAAAAGAAAAAGAACTAATCATTCAAAATTGGACATCGGATTTTTGAAAACAAATGTAATTAAATTGCGGAGCGAAGCGACATCATTATTCGATGTTCAACGTTGGACGTTCGATGTTCGATGTTCAAATTGTTGCATCTGAAATTACGACTAAACCTTCATATCACGTTAAAATACGTATACAGGTCAGGAGTTCTGAAATTATGGCTCTGGATTCTGATTCAATAAAATGGCTTAAACGCCGTTTCGGCAACACGGTCACATTTGACGAGCCCATGTCAAAACATACATCGTTGCGTGTGGGCGGCCCGGCTCAAGCTTTTGTTGCTCCGGAAAATATTGAGGCCTTAAAAGCCCTTGTAAAATGGTCATGGCACAAAAAAATCCCTTATCTCATATTGGGCAACGGCACAAATCTGCTGGTCAAAGACAGCGGCATAAGCGGAGTTGTGATCGTGTTGACGCAGTGTCTTACCGCCATTTCTCAAACAGACCGGAACAGCCATGGGATTATTGTTACCGCCATGGCAGGCGCCCCTATGAAAACACTGTGTTCCTTTGCCCTGAAGCGGGGACTAGAAGGGATGAACTTTGCCCTGGGCATTCCGGGTACGGTCGGGGGAGGAATTATGATGAATGCAGGCACATCCTATGGTTCCATGGAAGGCGTCCTCCAATCAATAAACATTCTGCTCCCCACCGGTGAGGTGCGTAACATTAAAAAACAGAATCTCGATTTTGCGTACCGGAAGCTTTCATGGAGCAAAGAGAATATAGAGGGTCATCCAGGGCAACAGGTTATTTTAGACGGCCGTTTCCGCCTGAACCCTTCGGATCCTGATAAACTGAAAAAAGAGGCTCGAAAAATTTTAGAAACCCGCTGGCAAAGACAGCCCAAAGGTCTGCCCAGTGCAGGATGTTTTTTTAAAAATCCCGTATCCGGCAAGACCGCCGGCGAGCTTATTGAGATGGCCGGACTCAAGGGAAAGTCCATGGGCGGAGCAAAAATTTCAACAAAACACGCCAATTTTATTGTAAATCACCATAACGCATGCGCCGCTGATTTTCTAAAATTGATGAAACTTGTTGAAGAAACCGTATTGAAAAAGTTCAACATTAATCTTGAAAGAGAGGTTAAAGTTGTTGGGTCGTAAGCACATACGAAGTAACTATTACAAGAACAGCGCTGCCAAAAAGCGTAACAGAATTATAACACGCTTTGTTTTCTCTATAAAAACAGCGGCAGTGATTGCCGCTTTGCTGGTGCTTAGCTTTGTTTTTATTTTTAGTTACGATTTTTTAACCCAATGCGACTATTTTAAGGCCGAAAAACTGGTGGTTACCGGTACGGACAGGCTCTCTGAAAAACAGGTTCTGGAGCAGGCACAAATAAAAAAAGGAATAAATATTATTTCCGTAAATCTTTCAATGACCAGAAAACGGCTGTTGGCACATTCATGGATCACCGAGGCAGATGTCAGCAGAGATCTTCCGTGTGGAATTCATATCAGAATAAAAGAACACCAGCCCCTTGCCGTTCTTGACCTTGGCCGCAAATTTTTAATCAATACTTCCGGAGAAATATTCAAGGAAATGGAGGCATCAGATCCTGACCAGCTACCGGTCATCAGCGGACTTGAATTTTCAGACATCAACACCCGTGACAAACCCCGCAGCATACCGTTTAACGCCGTAATGAGTGTTCTGGAACTGGGTCAAAAATGTAAAAGCGTTCTTCCGTGCAAGTTAATCAAAAAGGTTCAGGTGGACAGGGAAATGGGCCTCACCATTTATGCCTTTGATCGCATCAAAGAAATAAAAATCGGTTATAATGACTATGCGAATAAATATGACAGGCTTAAAAATATTCTTGTGCATCTCAAAGAATTACCGGAGTTGTCACATCTGGAATCAATCGATCTCAATAACTTAAACCGCATTGTTGTACATCCAACGACAATGGAATCGCCCGCACGAGGTCATAAGGAGGTTTAACATGCAACGACAGGAAAATATTATTGTGGGCCTTGATGTTGGCACTACCAAAATCTGCGCTGTGGTTGGTGAAGTGGAAGGGAAAAAAATAAATATTATCGGTATCGGCACCCATCCCTCCATCGGACTTCGGAAAGGCGTGGTGGTAAATATTGAATCTACGGTAGAATCCATTCAAAAGGCGGTTGAAGAGGCGGAACTTATGGCCGGATGTGAAATTTCATCCGTATATGCCGGGATCGCCGGAGGTCATATAACCGGGTTTAACAGTCGTGGAATCGTCGCAATAAAGGGTCCCGAAGTAACAAAAAATGATGTGGAACGGGTCATTGATGCAGCACGCGCCGTGGCAATCCCTATGGACCGTGAAGTCATCCATGTCATTCCCCAGGAATTTATTATCGACGATCAGGGCGGTATTCAGAATCCCGTGGGCATGTCCGGTGTAAGGCTGGAAGCTAAAATTCATATTGTGACCGGCGCCGTCACATCTGCTCATAACATTGTAAAATGCGCAAACCGATCCGGTCTTGATGTCTGCGATATCGTTTTAGAACCCCTTGCTTCGGGTGAAGCAGTGCTGACCGATGAAGAGAAAGATCTGGGCACGGCGCTTCTGGATCTTGGCGGCGGAACCAGCGATCTGGCAATCTTTTTCGGAAAAAACATCAAACACACGTTTGTTCTGTCCCTTGGGGGGAACAACCTGACAAATGATATCAGCATCGGTTTGCGCGCATCCCAGGCGGAAGCTGAAAAGATCAAAATAAAATACGGCACCTGCGTTGCCCGGGATATCAGCAATGAAGAAACCATTGAAGTCCCGGGTATGGGGGGGCGCAAGCCACGGAAACTTCCCAGACAGATATTAGGAGAAATATTAGAACCCCGTATCGAAGAGATTTTCACATTAATAAAAAGGGAAATCTTCAGGGCCGGTATGGACAACGTCATTACATCCGGCATCGTTCTGACCGGAGGATCATCCCTTTTGCACGGCATAACGGACATTGCCGAATCGATTTTCGACGTTCCAAGCCGACTGGGCACTCCTAGGGGAATCAGCGGCCTGATCGATGTGGTCAACAATCCCATGTATGCCACCGGTGTGGGACTTGTTTTGTACGGGGCAAAAAATCAGCCCGAAAAAAAATTCAGAATTCGGGACACGAATATTTTTCACCGGGTCATGACCCGGATGAAACGGTGGTTTAAAGAGGTAATTTAACCCATGGGAAATTCTATAACCTTATTAGGATCAAAAGTCTTTAACGGCAAACTGCTCATGCCGTGGGCGGAAAAGAATGCGTCATCAACTTATTTTACAGGAGGTGGGGAAAAATGTTTATGTTGGTAGAAAATGAAAATTCTGCAAAAATCGTGGTAATTGGGGTTGGAGGAGCGGGTGGAAATGCCATTAACAATATGATCGATTCCAAGCTCCAGGGGGTAAAATTTATCGCCGCCAACACAGATTCACAGGCTCTTGATATCTCCAAGGCATCCATCAGGATGCAGATTGGAGAAAAACTGACACAGGGACTGGGCGCCGGCGCTGATCCTCAAATCGGAAGGGATGCCGCCCTTGAAAATTCCGACGCCATCAAAAAGACGCTTAAGGGGAGCCACATGGTGTTCATCACAGCGGGGTTCGGCGGCGGGACCGGCACCGGGGCTGCGCCGGTTATCGCTGAGCTTTGCAAAGAAATTGGCGCCCTTACGGTTGCGGTGGTAACAAAGCCTTTTTCATTTGAAGGCCGTAAACGGGAAAAACAGGCTGACGAGGGGATTAACTCCCTTAAAAAAGTCGCTGACACGGTGATCACCATACCCAATGACCGGCTCAGGGGACTTGCGTCAAAAAACGCCAAAATGACCGACATGTTCAAAAAAGCCGACGAGATTCTGCTCCATTCGGTTAAAGGCATTACCGATCTTATTATGATGCCCGGGTTGATCAATCTGGACTTCGCCGATGTCAGGACAACCATGTCCAAAGCTGGTATGGCCATCATGGGCATCGGCACATCCAACGGTGAGAACCGTGCCCTGGAAGCTGCCGAACGCGCCATATCCCATCCCCTGCTGGAAGATATTTCCATTAGCGGCGCCAAGGGAGTGTTGATCAACATCGCCAGTAACAGCGAGTTGACAATGGAAGAGATGACCGAAGCTTCAGAGCGGATATATAATGAAGTCGGAGAAAATGCCGAAATTATTTGGGGAACCGTGATCGACGACACTCTGGGAGATGAGATGCGGGTAACCGTTATTGCAACGGGAATCGATTCAAGCCCTAAATCTAAAAAGGGAACCGAGCTCAGAGGCAAGATCAGAGATATCACATTTGACGATTTAAATGACGCCGTAGATTATGACGAACCCACATTTATCCGCCGGAAAACAGCGGTGGGTGAATCGAGCGGCGCCACATACAGAGGATACAAAGGGATTGTAATTGACAACAGCGACCTTAATGACCTGGATGTGCCGACATTTTTAAGAAAAAAGGCGGACTAGGTATTGACAATTCATCATCAATGGCAGGGAAAACCGACAAATTCCATAAAAGATTTGCTGAATCGGAAATCGGGACCCTTCGCAAATCATGGAAAGGGCGGATCAAAGTCGCCCTGGTCTACCCCAACACGTATCATGTTGGAATGTCCAACCTCGGTTTTCAGACGGTATATGATTTACTCAATAAAATTGAGCACGTTGTATGCGAAAGGGGTTTCCTCCCGACGGACAAACGGCCGGGAGCAGGTCGTATAACAACCATAGAGTCCGGAAGTCCTATTTCCGCTTTCGACGTCATCGCTTTTTCCGTGTCATTTGAAAATGATTTCCCCAACCTTCTGACCATTCTTGAAAAGGCAGGACTTCCTCTGCGATCCGGTAATAGAGAGCACCCCCACCCTCTCATCATCGCAGGGGGAGTCGCCTTTTTTTTAAACCCCGAACCTGTGGCGCCCTTTATCGATTGTTTTCTGATCGGGGAAGCCGAAGCCATTGTTCCCCGGTTTTTTGATACAAAGTTGCCTGACTTGCTGAATCAAGATAGAACTACGTGTTTAAAAACCCTTGCCCGAAACGTCCCCGGCACCTATGTTCCCGAGTTTTACAATGTGACATACCATTCAGATGGAACATTTCATTCGGTTGAACCGCTAGTAGACGTGCCCGTTAAAATTGAGCGCCGGTTTTTGAAAGATCTTTCCCGGACTCCGACCTGCAGTACCGTATTAACCCCGGATACCACCTTCGACCGTACATTTCTGATTGAGGTCGGCAGAGGCTGTGCCCACGGATGCAGATTTTGCAGCACGGGATTTGTTTACAGACCGCCGAGATTCAGGCCCCTTTCCCTTCTCCAAACCTGTTTGCGACACGGCGTTTCCATGACCGACAAGATCGGTCTTGTGGGCGCTTCGGTTTCGGATCATCCTGAAATCAACACGCTGTGCAACCAAAAATTTGAAAAGAATATCAGAATATCTTTCAGCTCTTTTAGAGCGGACGCGCTTTCGCCGGAGCTTTTGTCCGTGCTCAGGGAAAGTAAAGTCAAAACCGCCACCATCGCACCGGATGCGGGTTCCCAACGGCTACGAAACATCATTAACAAGGGCATCACTGAAGAACATATCCTCAACGCTGCTGAAACCCTTGTGGCTGAAGGCATACCCAACTTAAAGCTCTATTTTATGGTGGGGCTCCCGTTGGAAACCATGGATGATGTTGACGCCATTGTCACACTTTGCAAACAGATAAAGCACAAATTTCTCAAATCCAGCAGAGCCAGAAAACGTATCGGAGAAATAACCGTCAGTCTGAGTAGTTTTGTTCCCAAGCCCTTTACCCCTTTTCAATGGGTGGCCATGGATGATATGGGTTCATTGAAAAACAAGATAAAAACAATAAAACAAGGGCTTAAAAGAGTGGCAAATGTTCGGGTGCATGCGGACGTCCCTCGATGGGCTTACATTCAGGCCCTGTTGTCACGGGGCGACCGTAAAGTAGCCCAAATATTATCCCTGGCCCATAAAAACCGGGGAAACTGGCCCAAAACCTTTAAAGCATCTCCCGAAAACCCTGATTTTTACGTACTTCGGGAGCGTTCTTTAGACGAAGTGTTCCCCTGGGACTTTATTGATCACGGCATCAACAAGTCCTTTCTCAAACAAGAGTACAAACGAGCCCTTCAGGGCAAAACCTCTCCCCCATGCCCCATGGAATCCTGCACCGTCTGCGGCGTTTGCAAAGAAAACGACAAAGATTAATGGATCACTGCCAATCGTTATGGGTTATTGTTTTTTCATTTTTTTCTTGAGCCGAACGGTGAAGTCACCAGCAGGGAATAAACAAGGTTGATGTAAATATAAATGAGGTTAGAGGAAAAAGAATATGGCTGAAGGAAAAAAAGCCATCAACCCTTCCTGGTTGGTGTACTGACTTATAAGCCGTTTCCGTCAGATAAAAAAGGTTTTTACCCTGTCTGGAATTGGATAGATGATAGTTCTTCTTGGGAAGCCCTCGATGAAATACGCAAAAATTCAACACCAACAACTTGATCGTTTTCATCGAAGTCGAGTATAACGCCGGGCTGGACTTCTTCAGATTCGACTATCCGATTTTCATCAAGACGAAAATAAAGGCTGTCATTTTCTTTGTCAACTCTAATTCTCATAACTTGGTTTTCCTTAAACGCCTGTCAAAAAAGGCAGTTATAGCTCGATTAGGTTTTGTCCTCACATTAATTACAACTCGAAGCCAACGGTTTTCGTATTCAGGAAACTGCTTGATAAAATGCCGGGTGCCATCTTCATGATCTTCAATATTATCTGGGAATTGTAAGGCCTTATCAACCCATTCCCGATGAATATTCCTCTCTTCGAGCATCTGGTTAAAATGTTTCGTAAATTCCATTAATTACCCATAACATTATACTCTATGAAGTTCAAGAGAATTGCGAGATATAGCTTTTAAGAAAATGTTTTTGGGTCCACCCATCCGTTGCCATAAAATACGACCTGAAGTTGATTGAGGCAAGATACTGGATACTGGATATTTAGTAGGAATCACTACATTTTTTATCCAGGATCAAGCATCCAGCATCCAGAATCAGGCAGATAGCGACGCCACAGAGGCTTTAAAAGTACGGAATTGCCGCCCCAAAATGTTTTTCACAAACAGTATGGGCACTGGAGGGGCATGGCTTCTGTAGATGATCGTGCCTCCCTTCCCGCCTGTACCTCGGTGGTGCTGGCTGAAATCCTGTCAGCGCTTATCGGTCTTCTGGCCGGAGTTTTGCCCGCCTACCGGGCCGTCAATTTGCATCCCATCGAAGCATTGATGGCCGAATAGTGTTAAAATAAGGATCCCTATATCAGTAACAACTACTGAACCGACTCCAAAGTGCAAGTAGTAAACATGGGTTTGATTTGATGATTTCGAATCTAAATCAAAATCATCATCAGGGTGGTTTGGGTTTAAGGTTTAAGGCAGAATCTTGCATTCCATGTTTGGAATTGAGGGGCTTTGAAAGGCATATTTACAAGATGAATATATCCCAAGAACCGTTACCATTCTTTGTTAACGTGTTGATCAATTCGTGTGCAGAACCTCCATCAAAATCACCAGACAAACTCAGGTAGAGGCTGTCTCCATCTTTATAGGAAATAATGTGAAAATTAGATACCATGAATTTGCCTAATCGCCAAAAATCTTGTTCTTATCTGATATTTTATACCCCAAAGCTAAAATAAACTTTTTTTTTGTTTTTTATAAGTCCTTTAATCCGGGTAGTAGTTCTCACTAGAACTATAGAGCAGTACACTTATCCACAGATAAAAAATGAACGGTATTAATCCAATGACAAATAATACTTTAAACATGATAGCTCACCTCTTTTATCTGTATAGAAAAAAAATATTGTATTGATCATAAATACTAAGCTTGTGCTCTTCTTTATATGCAAATATCATGCAAAATTATTAAGTTATAATCGACAGAAAAAAAGATGTGATTTATCAATTAGTTGTACTTGTCACAGCACAAAATATGCTATGCTAATTGATTGAAAAACATCTGAAATTGTGGTGTAAATTCTATTAATTCTATGAAAAAATTTACACATTTTTTGGGCAATACAAAAGGATGAAGAACAGAAAGACACCCAAGGAGATAGGCTGGACCTGATAGGTCTATGGAAGGTTATTAGAGCATTATTCGAAAAACAATATGTGGACATAAGTGAATGAGGCGTGAACTGACGGTTCCGTGCCTTAAGCGTAATGCCTTAACCTTAAATGTTTAGTATCCGTACACAGAGTCGTTGAGTTAGATGATTATATTGATCCGCCCACGGATTTGACTTTACTGACAATACGGTTGGAACCGCGCTCCCTGTAATCGACTTTGGCGGACATATATATCCTAGCGCAGTCTTTTTTCAGTTCTTTAAAGCACCGGGTAACCACGTCCATGAGTTCGTCCCACTCCCCTTCTATGGTCGTACCCATGGGGCCGAGCTTATATTGCAGGCCGCTGTCTTTGATAATCGTCACAACCCTGGCCACATACGGGCTCACACTTTCGCCCTTGCCAATCGGAAATATGGAAAAATCAATGAGTGTGCTCATATGATCCTCTCGTTTATGAATGTTGACGGTCTCGTAAAAAGTCCAACTTCTGCGTTGTGCTGCATTTCGCAACCATTCAACGTACGAAAAGTAAGCCTCATGATTACAAAATTTGCACGCCTTGAATTTGAACTTTTTACGAGACCGTCTAAATCGAACTTTTTACGAGACCGTCATTTCTTTGGTATCATAAAAAAATATATCACAAAACAAAAAAAGTCGCTTCCGACCGGACAACGGGCATGAACTTGCTAATTTTTATGGTGCAGTAAACAAGCGTCCTTTTTCTGCCGCCATATGACGCGAACCCCCACACAGAAACGTATTGAATTCATTCAATCCTATTGATATTGTCTCAATAGGGTTATCTTTAAAATTTGACGATTTCGTAAAAAGTCCAACTTCTGCGTTGTGCTGCATTTCACAATCATTCAACGTACGAAAAGTACGCCTTATGATTACAAAATTTGCACGCCTTGAATTTGAACTTTTTACGAAACCGTCTAAATAGGACTTTTTACGAGTTTATCAAATTTTATACATTACAGTAAAGGCTATGCTATGAGTATTAAGACCAAATCCCTCATTTTTTTGGCTATTTTAGGAATCATTGATGTGGTCATCCCCATTCCGATTCTCGGGGTGATTCTCATTTACGTAGTGCTCCAGAGACCGCCTTGGTTTACGAATGTAGTACGAGAAATCTACAATATATAATAGCGTGTGAATACCGGTCTCCCTATCTTTCCAATTTAGGGCAAAAACATTTGAATCCCAATATCGGAAGAACGCTTTACGACGGCGTATATCTCTTTACAACCGACTGAAACTTGTGCTTAAGCACCCGTAAGCCAAAGCCGCGCCGGAGTTGTCAAAAACAATTCTCGTGAAATTGTCCTATTGATTCTTTTGTCATAATTTCATTCGGCTCGGGCTAACGCGTTCTAAAGCCCTTCAAACAGTCAGTCGGTTTCCAAGAGAAACACGCCGTCGCTACGCTAAACTGAAATCAAATGAGTTTGCCCTGCTTGCCAACCACCTCTTTATTGACATCCCCACATTTTTTTACTAATTCTTTAAGCAAAAACACCCTGTTTATGACTTGATGCCGGAATTGGACACCGGTTAAATATTATATAAGGATTTAATTGAACATGCAAAAGGGAGCGTTTTGCAAAGGTCTCAGCAATCTCTTACAGGGTTCCAAGGAGTGACGTGATGAATCGTCGATATATGCGCTGGGTTATTGTGCTACTGGTTATTGCTATCGCAGCCGTGATCGTATGGTATTTCGCCCGGCCCGAGCCCGTTCAAGTTGTTGTCAAGCCCGTGGATCGAGGCTTGGTAGAACGGACAGTAGCAAATACGCGTGCGGGAACCGTGAAAGCCTGCCGTCGGGCCAAGCTTTCTCCGAGTATCGGGGGTCAAATTTCAAAGCTCCCCATCCGTGAAGGGGACACGGTGAAGAGCGGAGACCTTCTTGTCGAAATCTGGAACCAAGATTTGGCTGCAGAAGTTAAATTGGCGGTCAGCGAAGCCGACGCTGCAAGGGCACGGGCAAAAGCAGCATGTCTGAATGCTGATGTGGCGCAGCGAGACGCCAACCGTATTGTAAACCTTCACAAAACAGGAGCAATTTCCGAAGAAAAGGCAGACAAGGCCGCCACCGAAGCCAAAGCCCTGAAAGCGGATTGCCAAGCAGCAAAAGCATCCGCCCTTATGAGCAAAGCCCGCGTGGGCGTGACCAGAGCAACCCTGGATCGCACCCGACTGATCGCCCCTTTTAATGGGGTGGTGGCCGAAATTAACGGCGAACTGAGCGAATACGTAACCCCGTCTCCTATAGGCATCGCCACACCGCCGGTAGTGGATCTTATTGACAACACCTGCTTTTATGTCACCGCACCTATCGATGAGGTGGATGTCCCCAATATTGAACAGGGAATGACCGCCCGGGTGAGCTTGGACGCCTTCGGCGATCGCCGCTTTGCAGGCAAAGTCCGCCGGATTGCTCCCTATGTGCTGGATCGTGAAAAACAGGCCCGCACCGTGGACGTGGAGGTGGAATTCACCCTACCGACGGACTTCCGGGAAATGCTTGCAGGGTATAGTGCGGATGTCGAGATCATATTGAATGTTCGGGAGAACACCCTGCGCATCCCCACCGAGGCCGTGCTGGAGGGAAATCGAGTCTTTGTGTATCTGCCGGATAATAAAGTAATCCGGGAACGCACGTTCAAAAGCGGAATTTCCAACTGGTATTATACCGAGGTCCTCTCCGGTCTGAAGCCGGACCAGCGGGTGGTGGTCAATGTGGATCGTGCCGGAATAAAAGACGGCGCCAAAGCGGTGTTATCCCAAGAGGCCCCATGATTCAATTAGCCGG